>Ga0180433_10001668_pt1 | contig 36621 bp, 31 predicted proteins | sample SS_ome_8_FD_132980 | JGI IMG/M metagenome (GOLD analysis project Ga0180433, IMG submission 132980) | Hypersaline lake sediment archaeal communities from the Salton Sea, California, USA - SS_1_D_1 metaG | ecosystem: Environmental > Aquatic > Non-marine Saline and Alkaline > Hypersaline >... | reverse complement strand
TGGAAAAGATCCGTCAGGCCATGTAACCGGGAAGGGTCAGCGGCGGATAATCCTGGGAATCAAAAAGAGCTCCACCCGCCGGTTCCGGCTCCGCCCCTCCTCGGTGTCGTTGTCGGCCACCGGTTTGAACTTGCCGTAACCCGCGGCGGTCAGGCTCGCCGGTTTGATACCCTTTTCCGCCAGGTATTTCACCACCTCCACCGCCCGGAAGGTGGAGAGCTCCCAGTTGGAGGCATACTTGTCCCGTGAATCGGGCCGGATCGGAACGTTATCGGTGTGCCCGGCGATGAAGATGTCATTGTTCTCCATGTTTTTCAATAGCACCGGCGCCACCGAACCCAGCAGTTTTTTCCCCTTGCCGGTCAGGGTGTGGCGACCGGACTCAAAGAGTATATCCCCTTTGAAATCCACCCGCAGGCGGCCGTTTTCGATCTTGGTCTGCAGTTCCCCCACTTTGCTGTTCAGATCGGACTGAATGTCCTTCAGTTCCCCTATATACTCCTGCTGCCGGTCCAGGGCCTCCCGGTACTTTTCCAGTTCCAGCAGGTTCTGCTGAAGCACCAGGTTCTTTTCCTTCAACCGGTTGTTCATGGCCACCAGTTCCATATTCAGGTCGGCGATCTTGTCCTGCAGGATATCACCGGAAACATCCAGTATGGTTTTGAATTTCTCGTTCAGGGCCTGGCGGACCGCGTTCACGCCGGGATCCTCGCCTCCTTTCGGCTTGAAGTAGATTTCGCCCATCCCTGCTTCGATCCGCACCTTTCCCTCCTCGGGCGCCCGGGTCTTGGCCAGAAGCTCCTCCTTGGTCAATTCCTGGAAATCCTTCTGCTGCATTTCCTCCAGCAGGGAGCTGACGGCCCCGGTTTTCCGGTCCAGCCGGTCCTTGAGTTTTTCGTATTCCTCGATCTGCCGGTCGAGCTTTCGTTCCACCGCCCCCCGGGTATTGAAAAAATCGGACTGGATCAGGTTGTTGATCCCGTCCAGTATCAGCTCCGAGAAGACCATTCCCAGAACAAAGGCCATGACGATGAAGATCGGTATCAGTATTTTTTTCATAAGCGCTTCTCCTTGATTTTATTTTAGAGCATTCGGGAAAAAAATTCAACGGAGGGGCCGGCTGTGCTATAATATCCTATGCCATCACGATCCCCCATCGGCGTTATGGACTCGGGAGTGGGCGGACTGTCCATCCTGAAGGAAATTCACCGACTGCTGCCCCGGGAAAGGACGGTCTACTTCGGCGACCGGGGGAATTGTCCCTACGGCCGAAGAAAACAGGAGGAGATCGACCGGATGGCCCGCCGGATCATCGGCTTTCTGCTCGATCGTCACCAGTGCAAGCTGGTGGTCATCGCCTGCAACACCATCACCGGTTCCCTGATCGACACCTTCCGGCGGGATTACCCCGTCCCCTTCGTGGGAGTGGAACCGGCCACCCGGGTGGCGATCCGCAACACCCGCAGCGGTCATATCGGGATCCTGGCCACTCCTTTCACCATCCAGAGCCGACTGTTCAATCAAACCCGCAGTCGATATGCCGGGCGGGATATCACGGTGCATGTCCAACCCGCCCCCGACCTGGTGGAAGCCGTGGAGCGCCAGGAACTGGACCTTCCCCGCACCCGCCGGCTGCTGCAGGAAATCCTGGCGCCCCTGCTGGCATCCGGAGTGGACCAGGTGGTGCTGGGGTGCACCCATTTCCCCTTTCTCATTCCCCTGATGGAGAGCCTGGTTCCCCCTCATGTGACCATTATCGATCCCTCCCGGGCGGTGGCCGCCCAGACCCGGCGGATCCTGGAAAAAAAAGAACTGATCAGTGACCGTCCGTCTCCACCGCTTCACCGGCTGTACAGTTCCGCCGCCCCCATCCCCGCTGCCCTTCTTCCCTCCCTGTCCGCAGGGTCTTACCGGACCTTCGGGTACTTTCGATGGTAAAGTCTATTTTCGGGCGCAGAAAAACACCTGGCCCCGGATCACCCGCTTTTCGATCTTTTGATCCTTTCCCAGCAGATCGAGATAACGGGTCAATTCATCCCCCTCCTTGCCGGTGAAACTCTCCAGGTCCCGCAGGGTCATGGGCCGGCGGCGGATGGTGTTGAGAATGCTGTTTTCCAGGTTCCGGCAGAAGGCGGCAATATCCTCCCTCCGGTCCGCCCGTTTGATGATCTCCACCGGCAGATCCCGCCAGTCCCGGCGGATCTTCTCCAGTTCTCCCAGGGTCAGGGAGCGGGTACCGCGGTAGGCGGGGGGGCGATCCAGAGAATTGAGCTGGACGCGCTCCCGGGGAATTTTCTGTAAAAACCGGCGCAGGGCATCCAGGTGATCCGGGTGATCGTTGACCGCCCGGACCAGAAAAACTTCCACCCATAACCGTCCCGGATACCGGTGGGCAAAGCCTTCCAGCCCCCCCAGGATCCGTTTCAGGTCCAGGTCGGGGTGGGGCTGATTGATCCGGGCAAAGACCTGCGGATCCACGGCGTCCAGGGAAGGGATCACCAGATCGGCCTCCATCAGCTCCTCCTGCACCCGGACATCGCAAAGCAGGGTACCGTTGGTCAGCACGGCCACCGGGGTGGAACTGGTTTTTTTGAGCCCCCGGATCACGGTACCCAGGTCAGCGCTGAGCGTGGGTTCTCCGGATCCCGAAAGCGTCACGTAATCCAGGGGATATTTTACCCGATCCAGGTAGGCCTTGAATTCCGCCAGCACCCGGTGCGGGTCCACGAAGCGCTGCCGCCGGACCCTCAGGTCGGTGGTTTTGCCGCTTTCACAGTAGATGCAGTCCAGGGTGCAGGTTTTGTAGGGGATCAGGTCGATGCCCAGAGAAACATTCAACCGGCGGGAGGGGACGGGACCGAAGATACAGGAGGGATCAGCGGGGGATTTTCTTTTCAAAGGTCACAAAATTCTTCCAGGCGGTTTTCACTTCCGTTTTTTTCTCCGTATCCAGGCCGGCGGCGGAGAAGGGGTCGGAATGGTCAAAGGAAGTCAGATGCCGGGTGGGGCTGTCGGTATTGACCGGGGTATAGAACCATTTCTGCTTGCGGTAGACAAATTTCTGATCCCCGGCCACGAAGGCGAACTGATTGCGCTTGAATTCCGGGATGGTCTTGTTCTTGGCGTCGTACCAGATGGATTCAATGATGGAGGTGGACCGTTCGGGGGTTTTTTTCAGATGCCAGGCTTCCGGCTTCCGGATACCGGCTTCCTGCAGGAAACTGCCGAAAACATCCTTGAGGCTGACCTGGGTATCGACCCCGGCCACCCCCTTCTCTCCGGGAGAAGACCAGAGCAGAGGCACCCGGTTTCCCCCTTCGGTGACGTTGGCAAAGTGGTACAGCCATTGTTCCTCGCCGAAATTTTCCCCGTGGTCGGAACTGAACACGATGGTGGAGTCCGGCTCCATTTTCCGTACCCAGCGGGAAAATTCATCGATCAGGGGACCCACCCGTTCGAAGCACTGTCGCTGCCGGTCTTTGATCCGCTGCATCATCTTCAGGTTGGGCTGATAATTCAGGTCCTTCATGTGGTTGTTGTTGATAATATCCATCAGCGACCTGAACTCCCGGTACTTGTTGCGGATTCCCCGGGTCTCAAACCGGAAGGTGTCCTCCGACAGGTAGGGAAAGTGAAAGTCGTAGAAATTAAAAAAGAGAAATACCCGGCGCCGGTTCTGCAGCAGCTCGGTCAACCGTTGACGGGCCAGGGCGAGCATGTGGGAAGCGTAACTTTTGAAAAAGGCCCGCAGGCTCTCGATATCCTCGGCCATTTTGTTGTTGACGAAAGATTTAACGAACCGTTTGCGCAGGCGGGGCCGCCAGACATACCCGAGCAGGGTCAGAAAAACCCCCAGGGTCTGGTGGTCCAGCTCCCTCCAGATTTTTCGGGTTTCGTCAAATCCCCGGTTCAGACCGAAAATATCGGTCACCACCACATTGCTGGTAATCATCAGGTTGTAATATCCCTTGTCCTTGAGCAGATCCGCCAGCATGGGATAACGGTGACCGGCCTTGCGCATCTGGGTATTCTGACCGTGTTCATGGAGCCATCGGCCGGTAAACATGGAAGCGTGGGAGGGCAGCGTCCAGCAGCCGGAGGATCGGACCTGGTGGAAATGGGTGGAATGCCGGTACAGATAGGGCATTGCCTTGCGGATGTAGGGATAGCAGGTATCATAGCGCAGGGAGTCTGCGATGATAAACACGATGACGCGGGGCTCAGGTTTTTTCATCAAGCATATTATAGCCGTTATTCCGTTGAATGCAAGAGATTTTTTTTATCGAATCCCGGGCCTTACCGATAGCGGATCCAGCGCATGATTTCCCGAATCGAGGGCTTTTTCCCGTACATCAGGATCCCCACCCGGAATATCCGGGCGCCGACCCAGGCCAGGAGGAAAATGGTCAGGACGCTGAGCAGGATCGACAGCAGGATTTGAAAAAAAGGGGGGGTGACGATGGATATCCGCATGAACATCAGGGTGGGACTGAAGAGCGGAAAGAGGGACAGGACCGTGACCAGGGGGATATCGGGCGCCTGGGTCACCAGGATGCCGATCATGAAGGGAATGATCAGCAGGTAAATCAGGGGGGAGGCCAGCTGCTGCGCCTCCTCGTCGGTGTTGACCGATGCCCCCACCATGGCGAAAAGAATGGAATACATGAAATACCCCAGCAGAAAGAAGATGATGAAATACAGCACAAATTCAAGGGAGATGAAACCGGCGATATTCTGCAGGAACTGAAAAGAAAAACTGTTGAACAGGATCAGTCCGAACAGGATCCATATGCCCACCTGGGTCAGCCCGGCGAAGGCCAGCCCGAAAACCTTTCCGTAAAACAGGGTGGACGCCCGGGTAGAGGATATGAGGATCTCCATGATCCGGTTGTTCTTCTCGGCCACCACGTTGCGCATTACCAGGGTTCCGTAGGTCATGATCACTGAAAACAGGATGGTCATCATCAGAATCGACATCAGGTACTCTACCGAAAAACTGGATTTCTTGGTTCCTTCCTTTTTGACCTTGTACGTCTCCAGGTTGACCGGTCGGGTCACCTCCTCGATGATATCGGGACTGATATTCTTCTCCACCAGGATGTGCTCGGAAAGGATGCTCTGCAGCCGGGTGGAAAGAAATTCGTTGGTCTTGATATCGGACACGTTCCGCGCGTAGTAGAGCGCCTTGCGCCCGCTGAGCACGTCGGATGGAATCACCAGCAGGGCATCGCTTTCCTTGGCCACGATTCTCTCTTCATATTCGCGGATCAGCGTCCCCGAATCGCCGGGAAGCGGATCGATCCCCTGGAAGGTGACGCCGATCTCCGGCTGGTCCCGGAATTGATCCCCCACCACACCGGAATAGTCGGCCACCAGGATGGTTTTCTCGCTCTTGGCCATTTTCATCAGCAGACCGGGAATCAGGATGAACGCCCCCATCAGCAGGGGGGTCAGGATGGTGGTGATGAGAAAGGTCTTTTTTTTGACCACATCCTTGTATTCTTTTTTGACCACCGTCAGCATTTTCATCCCGCCACCTCCTCCTCCCGGTTCTCCGTAAGGGCGGATATGAAGATATGGTTCAGGGAACTGTCCGACACCCGGAAGGCCTCCAGGGCCACCCCCTGCATCAACTGTTTGAGGACTTCCTGCCTGTGGTCCATGTTTTCAATCTCGATCTCGGCGCGGTTCCCGTAGTCCCGCACCCTGGAGACCATGGGATTCCCCCGCAGGAAGGACAGGTCTCCCCGGTAATCGATGCTGATCACCCGGTGACTGCAGTCCTTTTTGATGTCCGCCAGGGTGCCGTCCAGGATCTTTCGGCCGTTGTGGATCATGACAATATCATCGACGATCTTTTCAGCGTAGTCCATGAGATGGGTGGAAAAGATAATCGAGATCCCGTCCTTTTTCTTTTCCAGGATCAGGTCCTTGACCATCTCGATGTTGACCGGGTCCAGTCCGGAAAAGGGCTCATCCAGGATGAGCAGCTCCGGATCGTGCAGGATGGTGATGATGATCTGCAGCTTCTGGGACATTCCCTTGGACAGCTCTTCGACCTTCTTGTCCCGGTACCCCGCCAGGTCGAAACGCTCCAGAAGATCCTGCCCCCGCTGCCGGATACGGGTGCGTTTCAATCCCTTTAATTCTCCGAAATAGAGCAGGGTATCCATGACCTTCATCTTGCGGTACAGGCCCCGTTCCTCGGGAAGGTACCCGATCCGGTCCTTGAGGGACTCGTCGACCCGTTGTCCCAGGATACGGATGGTACCGGAATCCGGCGAGATGATATCCATCAACATCCGGATGGAAGTGGTCTTCCCCGCCCCGTTGGGACCCAGCATGCCCAGGATCCTCCCCCGTCGGAGTCGAAAGGAGAAGCGGTCCACCGCGCGTTTTCCGTCAAAATCCTTGATCAGGTCGTCCACTTCCAGTACAGAATCACCCATGAGATCTCCTTGCCGTTTTGGTAAGACCCAAAATAGCACACCTGTTGCCCCCTGTCAATTGCCGGAAGGGATCTTGAAGTGCCGGGGCCTTTCGGCCAAAAGATGGTCCCCCCTTCTCAGACGGATTTCAATGAGCGGTAGAATTCGACCCCCTTGATTTCGATGTACTTGAAGGAGGCGTATTCCACCCGGTTGTTGACATTGATATGGTAAAAAAGTTCCAGGATTCTGCGTTCCTGGGCGATGCTTTTCAGGCGAAGCTGGATGGCGATGGCGTTCTTGGGCGCGGATACCAGCATATTGCTGACTTTCTTGTAGATGGTCTTGTACTCGCTCTTGGTCAGCTTGATTCCTTCCCTGCGAACATATTCGAGGATCATCTTTTCTTCGATCTCGGTGGGAAGCATCTCCCGGCGGGGCTGGCGGGTGGCAAAACCGCTGGTATCCTCCAGATTGGGATCGGGGGAGACGAAAAGCATGACCCCTTCCACTTTCTTTCCCGGGACCGGCGGGGAGGCGGATCTGGGAGGCGGCGGAGCGGCGACCGCAGGTCCGCCGGAAGCGGAACGGGTTCCCCGGGCTCCCAGCTTGTCCAGGTACTGGTGGATGTAGGCGATGCGGGTGCTGTTCTGTCTGAGGTTGCGTCGAATCTCCCGGCAGGTGTTCTCCATTTCCCCCATGAGGGTTTTTACCCGTTCCCACTGGTTCTCGAACTTCAGCACTTCCCGGGAAAGGTTCTCGTTCTCTTCCAGAACTCCCTTCACGGCCTGGTAGAGGTTGGACCATTCAGATTTGGACAGACTGATTTTCCACCACCTTTGGTTACCTGGCTCTATTTTATTAAAACTTGCGGAACAATTCAAGGGAAAGGAGAAAAAAACAGCCCCGCTCATCCAGTGGTTCCGACCGGCCTTTATTTGTCCTCGGTTTCTGGTATAATGGATAATTCAAAACCCATGACTGCTTCAATCGTACCGGAAACAAAACGGATCGGTTTTGCCCAGCGCGCCCTGGCCTATATCATTGACAACTTCTTTATCTCCCTGGTCGCCATCCTGCTGATCAATTTCTTTTCCCCCGAAACCCTGCGAATTTTCTCGCAATCCCAGGATATCATGAAAATGCTGCTTTCCCCCCCCGATTCCCTGTCCGGCAATCAAAAGGAAATCATCCAGGCGATCGCTGCCTTCAACAGCTACCTTTCCGCGGTATCCATCCTCTATATGCTGACCGAAGCCTATTCCGGCGCCTCGCCGGGAAAGCGGCTGCTTTCGCTTCAGATCACCGACCTGAACGGGCGCATCTGTCCGACCAAAAAGTACATCCTCCGCTACACCCTGAAAAACCTCTCGGGACTTTCCTACATTCTTTCCACCTCTCTGGGAATCGGATTCATCCTCTCCTTCGGACAGTTTTTTTCCACGATCATCTTTATCGGTTTTTTCCTGACCCTCAACGCCCAGGCCATGGGATTCCACGACATGATCGCCGGAACGGTGGTCATCCGCAGAAAGGATCTGCAACCTTCAGGAGGCGAAAATGCATCCGGTAATTGAATGGAAAAACAACCGGGTCATCATGCTCGACCAGCGAAAACTCCCCTTCCAGGAGCAGTACATCGCCCATTCCGATCACCAACAGGTGGCCGACAGCATTCGAAAAATGGTGATCCGGGGCGCGCCGGCCATCGGGGTGGCGGCGGCCATGGGGATCGCCCTGGGGGTCCTGAACGCCGGCCCGGAGTTGTCCTCCACCCGGTTTGAACAGATCTGTGAAACCCTCTTGCATACACGCCCCACCGCGGTAAACCTCTCCTGGGCGGTCCGCCGCATGGCCGGGGTTTACCGCCGGTACCGTTCAGATTATCCCCAGCTCCGGAAGATGATGGTCCGGGAGGCCCTGCACACGGACCGCCAGGATGTCCGCATCAACCGAAAGATCGGCAAACAGGGCTGTCCCCTCCTGTCCTCCGGCCAGACCATCCTGACCCATTGCAACGCCGGGGCCCTGGCCACCGCCGGATACGGCACCGCGCTGGGAGTCATCCGGGCGGCGGTGGAAGAGGGGAAAAAAATACAGGTGATCGCTTCGGAGACCCGTCCTTACCTGCAGGGCGCCCGTCTGACGGTATGGGAGTTGCAGCGTGACCGGATCCCGGTTCGGCTCATCACCGACAACATGGCCGGTCACCTGATGGCCCGACGACGGATCGACGCCGTGATCACCGGCGCCGACCGGATCGCCGCCAACGGAGACACCGCCAACAAGATCGGCACCTTTTCCCTGGCGGTCCTGGCCCGCTATCACCGCCTGCCTTTCTATGTGGCCGCCCCGGTTTCCACCATCGATCCTGATTGTCCATCCGGAGATGGTATTCCCATCGAAGAACGGGATCCCGGAGAAGTGCTGCGCTGCCACCATCAGCCGATCGCTCCCGAGGGCACCCCGGTCTACAATCCGGCCTTCGATGTCACCCCCGCCGGGTTGATCTCGGCGATCATCACCGAGGCTGGAGTCCTCAGGCAGGAATATTCCCAGGCGATTGCGGCGCTTTTTTCCTAAGGAATAAAATCCATCCCCAGGAACTTTTTCCGTAAAGCCCCGTATAAAAACTATATTAAGGATCCAATGGAACCGATTATTAAATTGCAGGATGTGGATTTCTATTACGGCCATTTCAAGGCCCTGGACCGGGTCACCCTGTCCATGGGACCGGGTACCTACGGTCTGCTGGGACCCAACGGTGCCGGCAAGACCACCCTTTTGAAAATCCTGCTGGGTTTTCTAACACCTCAACGGGGCAGTGGTTTTCTTCTGGGATACGACCTGAGCCACGACCCGGTCGCCATGAAAAGTAAGATCGGTTATGTGCCGGAAATTGGCTCCATCATCCCCGGCATGGATGGCGTTTCCCATACCGCATACCTGGGACAACTGGGCGGCATGCCCCGGCAGGAAGCCATGAAACGGGCCCACGAGGTACTGTATTACGTGGGACTGGATGAAGCCCGTTACCGGAATGTGGAAACCTATTCCAGCGGCATGAAACAGCGTCTCAAGCTGGCCGCCGCCCTGGTCCATGACCCAAAGCTGCTTTTTCTGGACGAACCCACTTCGGGGATGGATCCCAAGGCCCGCAAAGAGATGCTCAACCTGATCAATGACATCTCCGAACACCGCAAGATGAACATCCTGATCTCCTCCCACATCCTGGCGGACATCGAGATGACCTGCGGGGAAATTGTCATCATCAACAAGGGCCGGATCGTCCGCCGGGAAAAGGTCAACGCCGGTCAAAACCCCCACAATGTCTACGAGTTGAAAATCCAGGGAAACCTGTCCCTCCTGAAAAAGGCCCTGCCGGAGGTCAGATTCTCCCACGGGCAACGAAACAAGGTGATGGCCACACTGCCTCGGGATTTCGATTTGCACAAGATCTTTCAGGCAGCCGAGGCCACCCATACCCAGATCCGGCATCTGGTCCCCAAGAAAACCACCCTGAATGATGTCTTCGTATCGGCGGTCGAAGAAGGAAACCATGGGCATTAGACAAAAGGGGTACCATCGCTGGGAAGGGGAGCTGACCGACAGCCCCCTGCGCTGGCTGCCGATTTTTTTCAACGGCATCCGGTCCGTGTTTAAAAAGCGGCGGGCCAAATTGCTTTTCGCTTTCTGCTCCATCCTCTTTTTGGTGTTTCTGGGAGCCATTTACATCTCCACCAAGGAGGAATTGAAAATGCTCTCGGATCTGGTGCGGGTCATCCAGTCGGACGCCGCCATCTTCTACCATTTTTACATCAACCCCTTCATGGTCTTCAGCCTGATCCTGCTGGCCATCTTTTCCGGATCCGACCTGATCTCCCGGGACATCCAGTTTCAATCCATTACCCTCTACCTGTCCAAACCCATCAGCCGCTGGGATTACCTGGTGGGGAAGTACTCCATCGTCCTCTTCTACCTGCTGCTCTATACCCTGCTCCCGGGAACGCTTCTGATCCTGGCCAAGATCATCTTTACCGGCAAAATCACCATTTCCCTGTACCTTCTGCTGGCCGCCGTCATCTTTCCCATCGTGTACTGCCTCTTTTTTGCCGCCACCATCCTGCTCTGTTCCTCTCTGAGTCAAAACAACCGGTTCGTTATCCTGCTGTTCATCCTCTTTTTCTTTGCCACCCAGCCCCTGGCGGAAATCCTGCGGGAAATTTTTAAGAGCCACTATTTCAAATACATCGGGATAACCAACAACCTGCAGCAATTCGGTGCCCTGGTATTCCACCAGGAACCGGCCTTCAAGGCTCCCCTTTGGCCCAGCGCGGTGATCGTCATCTGCCTGACCCTGCTCTTCACCTACCTGATCCACCTGCGTCTGAAACGAATCGAGGTATGAAATCATGGCGGAAGCAACGGTACTCCAAACCGATCAACTGTCCAAATGGTACGGCAATATCCTGGGAATCAGCGAAATCAGCCTTTCCCTCACCCCGGGGGTCTACGGCATCCTGGGACCCAACGGGGCGGGAAAAACCACCTTTCTGAAGATCATCTCCGGCCAGCTGAAACCCAACCTGGGATCCATTAAAATTTTCGGGCAGCCGGTATTCAACAATCCGTCTCTTTTTGCCCGGGTGGGGTTCTGCCCGGAACTGGATTCCTATTACCAGGATGTCACCGGCGGTCAATTCCTGCGCTTCATGGCCCGGCTGCACCGGTTTTCACCGGACAGTGCCCGACTTCGGGCCCGCCAGGCCCTGGAGGCGGTGGGGATGGAGGACAGCAGCGATGACCTTATCTCTACCTACAGTCTGGGCATGCGCCAGCGGATCCGGATCGCCGCCAGTATCGTACATGAACCGGATCTGTTGCTGCTCGATGAACCCCTGAGAGGCATTGACCCCCTCTGGAGGGCCAAGATTCTCGCCCTCATCGAAGGATACCGGCGGGAAGGGAAAACGGTGATCGTTTCTTCCCACATCCTCCCGGAAATCGAATCCATGACCAACCACATCACCCTGATCCATCAGGGAAAGGTCTTTGCCCACGGAGATATCCAGCAAATCCGTTCCCTGATCGATACCCACCCCCACCAGATCTCCATCACCTGCTCCCGGCCCCGGGAACTGGCCCGCAAGATGATCGCCAGTTCCAGCGTCCTCGGGGTACAGGTGTCGGAGGAAAAGGGAACGGTGATATTTGAAACCAACCGGCGGGATTCTTTCTTTACCCAACTGATGGGGAAACTGGCCCGCGGGCAATACCCGGTGGAAGAGATTTTTTCTCCCGATGACAACCTGCAGTCGGTTTTTGACTATCTCATAGGAGACTAATATGCCGCCCATCGCCAACATCCGTCCGGTTTTCACCTTTTTCCTCAACCGGGGATGGAAATCCCGGCGAACCCGGGTCTTTTTCCTGTTGTCCCTGATCCCCTTCCTGATTCTCCTGGCGGTGAAGATCGTGCAAATCCTCTCCCCGGATTTCAAGACCTTTCTCTACCAGATTTTTTCCCAGGCCGTGGTGCCTTTTTATTTTACCATGTTTATACAATTCATCGCCCTTTTCTTTGGATCCTCGGTGATCAACGATGAACGGGAAAGCAAAACCCTCATCTACCTCACCACCACCCAGACCCCCAAGTTGTCCATCCTGCTCGGGAAATTTACCGCCTGTTATATTCTGTCCGCCCTGATCGTGCTGGTGGGATTCGTCCTCTGTTTCGTGGTTTCCTATGTCAACCGCCTGACCTTCGCTTCCATGGAACTGCTGCTGGGACTTACCGCCACGGCCGCCCTTTCGCTCCTGGTCTACAGCGCCTTTTTCTGCGCCCTGGGCACCCTCTTCAGGAAATCCATACTCTTCGGCATATTTTTCATCCTGGGCTGGGAGAATGTCATTCAGTACTTCCCGGGTTCCACCCAGAAATTCTCCCTCAACCATTATGTCAAATCCCTGTTGCCGGTGGAACTGCCCAAGAAAGGAGGGTTTTTATCCTTCAACCTGCAACCCTCCTCGACCCTGGAAGCCCTGATCGTGATTTCTCTGCTGACCCTGATTTTCCTGACCATCGCCATCCTGATTTTTCAAAACAAGGAATACGACCTTTCCGACCAGGTCTGAATTTTGCCCTCCTACCCCGGATCTGATACAATTCATCCATGGCCGCCCGAAACAACCTGCTCTATAAAATCTTTCGCCTTCGCTACTGGGTCACCGCCGCCGGGTTGCTGATCATCACGGGAATTCTGCTCTTCCACCGGCCGCCGGCCGAAAGGGTCTGGATGCCCTCCGGCGCCCTCCGGGTAACGGCCGCCCCCCGCCTTGCGGACGGTTTGAAGACCCACTCCCTGCTCACCGCGATCTCCCGCTCCCTTGACTATTTTGAAAAACTGGAAAAAATTCCGGACCGGCCGCCGGTAACGGTGGGCCCCCGTCAGGTTTCCATTACTCGGCTCAAGGAAGGACTGGTGGATTTTCAAAATCGGCTGATGGAGTGGGGATTGTCCCCGCAATTGTACCGGTACGTGCGGGAACATTTCATCTTCCTCCGGCCGCCGGCCCGGAGAGGAAAAAAGCCCCTGTTTACCGGTTACTACGAAGCCACTCTGGAAGGGTCCCGTTCTGCCGATCCCGACTACCCCTACCCGATTTACAAAACCCCCGGGGACCTGGTAACCGTCGATCTCCGCCGGTTTTACTTCTATGACCCGGCCCTGAGGATTCCCCCGCTGGTCCGGGGCCGGCTGGAGGGCAACACCCTGGTTCCCTACTATTCCCGGGAAGAAATCGACACCCTCAAGGCATTCAATCAGCCCGACCTGGTGCTGGCCTGGGTTCGGGATCCCATCCGAAGGTTCTTTTTGCATATTCAGGGTTCCGGACGGATTTTACTGACCGACGGATCGGTTCTCCGGGTAAATTACGCCCAGGCCAACGGACATCCCTACCGGGCCATCGGACGCTGGTTCATTGAGCAGGGTATCCTGACCGCCGGGGAAATCTCCATGCAGTCGATCCGACGGTACCTGCGATCTCATCCCTGGGAGATGGAGGATATTTTCAACACCAACCCCTCCTACGTTTTTTTCCGGGAAGTACCCCAAGGCCCCCTGGGGGCCCTCGGGGTTCCGGTGACGCCCTACCGCAGCATCGCCACCGATCTGCGCCTCTTCCCCCGGGGAATCCTGGGATTCATCGATATCCCCCTTCCCCGGTTCGATGCCCGGGGAGAACCCGGGGGGGAGCGACGGTTGACCTGTTTTGTGCTCAACCAGGACACCGGGGGCGCGATCAAATCTCCTTACCGGGTGGACCTGTTCTGCGGAACCGGCCCGGAGGCGGAGCAGACCGCCGGGCATTTGAAAACCCCCGGACATCTCTATTTTTTGATAAAAAAATGAGAATTCCTTGAATTAAAACATATTTTATGATAATTATCTTGGGTACCCATACCATTAAAAGGAGTCAGAATATGAAAAAGCTCTGTGCAGTTTTAATATTTGCATCCATGATACTCCCCCTGATGGCCCAGAATTACGAATATGCCGGGATGGATTACACCAAGGCGCTCCTGAAAAAGCCCCTCTCAGCCAAGATCGAGGCCCTGAAAGAATACGTCCAGAAATACCCCGATACCGGTCAGAGATTTACCAAGCTCGCCTATTACCAGCTGGCTTCCTCCTGCTTTTCCGCCAATGCCTACGCCGACGCCATCAAGTACGGACAAAAAACCCTGGATATCATGTCCTTTGAAAGCAATCCCAATGAAGTGGCCAAAACCAACCTCCTGCTGGGCAACGCCTACGGGATTCGCAGCAGTGAGCAGTTCAACCGGGAAAAGGCGCTGGATTACATCAACAAGGCCATCTCCCTGGCCACCCAGATGAACGACCAGGGGATCCTTGGTTCCGCCAACGATCTGAAACAAAAACTTTCCGGTCCTCCTCCCAAGCAGGAAACCCCGGAGCAGAAATTCCTCCGACTCTACAAGGACGGGATGTATTCGGACGCCATCGCCCAGTACGGGACACTTTCCTCCGATAAAAAGACCTCTGACATCAACCGTACCGTATACGCCAAAGCCCTGGTCAAGGCCAACCAGCTGTCCCGGGCCACCGAAGTCTACCGGGAGATGTACCAGGCGGATCCCAAAGCCTCTACCGCCTATGAACTGGCCAAGGTGTATGACAGCCGCAAAAGTTATGACAACGCCGTGGACTATTACCTGGACGCCTCCCTGCTTTACTCGCGGGAAAACAACTACAACAACAGCAAGATCTGTCAAACCAAGGCCAGGGTGGTGTTGCAGAACAAATACAACTACGACGCCGTATACCGCCGGGCCAAACAGAGTCTGGAAGCCAACAAGGCCTCTGAAGGCGAGACCCAGAAAACAATCCGGGACAAAGAGCGGGAACTCCGCAGACTGGATCTGGAAATTCGCAGTATTGAGAACGAAACCGGCTTCGCCGCACCTCCTCATCTGATCCAGAAGAAAGAACAGCTGCAGCGGGAAATCAACCAGCTGAAATCCGGCAAAAACACCCCCAATCCCGCCAACAAGGAATATCAGGAATTCGAGCAGTTGAAGAACCGGATCGAAAGAGAGTACCAGGAAGAGATGGCCCAGGCCAGAGAACGCATCGGATCCTGATCCAACCCGATTATCCAACCATAAGGGTGTCCACGGGACACCCTTTTTTTTTACCCCTCGCTTTTCCGCCCGGGGATCCCTGGTAAAAGCGGTCCCTTTCTTATATAATTGCCTCTTTGGGGTAGCCCATGATACTGGAACCTTTGGACCTGATCATCATTCTGTTCTTCTTTTTCATCGTGATGATCATCGGGTTTTGGGCCTCCCGCACCGCCCGGCAGAACACCTCCCAGTTTTTCCTCAGCGGCCGTCAGATGCCCTGGTGGCTCCTGGGAGTATCCATGGTGGCCTGCACCTTCTCAGCCGATACCCCCAACCTGGTGACCGACCTGGTACGACAGTCCGGGGTGGCCCGCAACTGGGCCTGGTGGGCTTTTTTGATCACGGGCATGGTTACGGTCTTTATCTACGCCAAGCTCTGGCGTCGATCCCGGGTGCTTACGGACCTGGAATTTTATGAAATCCGCTACAGCGGCCGGGCAGCGGCGTTTTTACGAATTTTCCGCAGCCTTTACCTCGGGATCCTCTTCAACTGCCTGATCATGGCCTCGGTCTCCCTGGCCGCCATCAAAATCGGGGGAGTGATGTTCGGATTGCCCCCTGGACTGACCCTGATACTGGCGTCTACCGGCGTGGTCATCTATGCCGCTCTGGGGGGACTGAAAGGCGTTCTCTGGGCGGATTTTTTCCAGTACGGCATTGCCATGTTCGGTGCGGTCCTGGCTGCAGTGGCGGCGGTCAATCACCCCCGAATCGGCAGCCTGGGAAAGCTGTTCTCCCACCCGGCGGTGGCCGGAAAAATTTCCTTTTTCCCCGATTTTCAGGATCCCTCCGCCATCCTGATTTTGTTCATCATTCCGATTGCGGTCCAGTGGTGGGCGGTCTGGTACCCCGGCGCCGAACCCGGCGGAGGTGGATACATCGCCCAGCGCATGCTGGCAGCCAGGAACGAGACCCATGCCATCGGAGGCACCCTTTTTTTCAATTTCGCCCACTACGCTCTACGTCCCTGGCCCTGGATCATCGTGGCCCTGGCCTCCCTGGTGGTTTTCCCGGACCTGGCGGCAATCCGCGAACGGTTTCCCAACATCGCCGATCAGTATCTTCAGCACGATATCGCCTACCCGGCCATGCTCACCCAACTCAAAACCGGCTGGCTGGGACTGGTGGTGGCTTCTCTGGTTGCCGCCTACATGTCCACCATCGGGACTCATCTGAACTGGGGATCCTCATACATCGTCAATGATTTCTACCGCCGGGTGGTTCGTCCCCACGCCTCTGAAAGAGAACTGGTCAGAGTGGGGAGAATCTGTACCGTCCTGCTGATGGCCATCGCAGCCCTGATGGTCCTTACCTTCCTGAACAACGCCGCCCAGGCTTTTAATTTTATCATCCTGTCCGGTGCCGGAACCGGGGCCATTTATCTGCTCCGCTGGTTCTGGTGGCGCATCAACGCCTGGACAGAAATCGCCGGGATGGTGACCGCCACCGTCCTGGCCCTGGTTTTCATCTTCCTGGTGGAAGACGATGTTCTGGCCAACCACCTGATCAACGGCTTTACCATGAAACTCCTCCTGACCGTGGCAATCACCACCGCGGTCTGGCTGGTTACCCTCCTGGCCACCCGGCCCGATGACCAGAAGACCCTGGAGAATTTTTACCGGCTGACCCAGCCGGGAGGTCCCGGCTGGAAGAAGGTGGCAGTAGAGGCCCGCCGGCGGGGACAGCCCCTTTCCGACCCCGGTTCGGAACGGTGGGAACTGCCCCTGGCCATCCTCTGCGTATTCATCGGCTGCCTGTCCATCTATTCGGCCCTCTTTGCCATCGGCAGTTTTCTTTACGATCGCCCCCTAACCGGCGCCCTTCTGTCCGCGGTCAGTCTGGTGGGCACCGGGTTTCTTTTCCGTTCCTTTTCCCGCCTCCGGGTACGTTGATCCGTTGTTTTTTCCGTCCGATAAAGAAACGGCAGGGGCCGGATTCGGTTCCCTGCCGCAATGGGTAAAAGGGAATCGGGAACCCTTATTCCCTGATCGGAATCTCGATCCGGGTCAGGAGTTCCCCGGGTTTCACCTGTACGGGATCATTCAGGTAAAATTCATAAGTGGGTAGGCCGTATTTTAAACCATTTTCCTTCAGGTACTGCTGGATGCGTTGATAAACATCGGACAACTGGTCATAGGGACCCTGGTGAAGGTATTCCAGGACCTTCTTTTTCCGATAAAGATCGGTTTTCAGCGGTGCCTTTACTTCGTATTCCTGATCAACCGGAAATCCTACCCTCCATATCAGCTGATCCTCCGTCACCTCTTCAGGAGAATTGTAATACACGGTCAGCAGCGAACCGTCCGGGCGGAGGGCCTGCTCGAAAAAGAGGTTGATAAATTCTGATATCTTCTGGGACATGGTCTCGTAGGAACCCCGGCATTCCACGTAAACGTAATAAAACGGATCCTTCTCCAGGATTCGGAAAGTCTCCTGGGATTGGGAAAACATCCATCCGCCTGCCAGTAAGGCCAGCAATATGGCCAATGACGCAATTTTTTTCATCCTTCCTCCTGTACGCCTATCGTTCGTCCCCATTGTACCCCATCCCGATGCATCCTGTCAACCCTTCAGGGTCTTTTTCCTGGAATTTCCAGTAAGCGATTCACCTCCCGCACCCGCCGGGCGGTGTCCTGCTGAAATTCCCGGACCATGGCGATACTTTTCACGCCGATGGCGGCCAATTCCCGGGCCCGGGTCCGATCGATACCGCCGATGGCCACCACCGGAATCCGTACCTGTTTCAACACCCGGCGGATTAGGGAGATCCCCACCGGGGGATAATCCGGTTTGGTGGGAGTGGCAAAGATCGGTCCGCATCCGATGTAATCCGCGCCCTCGGATTCGGCCCGTCGCGCCTGCTCCAGGGAGTGGGTGGAAACCCCGATCTTCATTTCAGGACCGGCAATGGCCCGGGCCTCTCTTACCGGAAGATCCCCCTGTCCGAGGTGCACCCCGTCGGCATCCGCGGCCAGGGCGATGTCCAGCCGGTCGTTGACGACCAGAAAAGTTCCGCTCCGGCGGGTCACTTCGCGTATCCGCCGGGCCATGTCCAGCAGGTCACGGCTGTTTTTCCCCGGCTCCCGGTACTGAATGACCCGTGCCCCCCCCCGACAGGCCTCCCGGCTGATTCGCAGGTGATCTCCCGAAGTGATCACGTACGCGCCGAAATCGACCGGTGCCGCGGAATCCTTTTGGAATTCTCCCCGTGATTTTTGTTCCCGCTGCCGGCAATCCCGGCCGCGGGCCAGTAGAATCCGGTGACTGCGAAAGGCAATGGCAGGAGCGTCCCCCTCGGGGAAAAAACCCACCCGGTCGGCGTCATCCCCGGGACACAGCTCGCCCTCCCATTTTTTCATCCAGACCCCGTGCACCAGGACGGATTCATACTGGGGATGGGAACTCAACTCCGAGCCCAGTTCCTGCGGTGAAAATCCCTTCAGGCCGGTCTCCTCGTGCAGTTCCCGTCGGGCGCATTCCCGCACATCTTCCCCCGTCTCCAAAAAGCCGCCGGGCAGGCACCATTCCCCCTTCCGGGGAGCGACCGACCGGCGGGTCAACAGCACCCCTCCCCGGTCATCGAATACGACCACCGCGGTGGATGGAACCGGATTCTGATAGAGGATCCGGGGACAGGCGGGACAGTATAGTCTTGGTCTTCCCTCGCTCTCCCGTGTGGTCAGGGCGGTTCCGCAGTAAGGACAGTATCTCTTTCGTTCAGCCAAAACCCGATCTCCCGTGCTCTTTAGAAATATTGTAACCCAATTGCAGCCGGAACACAACGGAGAGCGACCGGGGTATTGACAGCCGGGCGATCGATAATATAATAGTACAATGGTCAAGAAAATTGTGATCCGAGGCGCCCGGGAACACAACCTGAAGAACGTCAACCTGCAGATTCCCCGGGACCGGTTCATCGTTATCACCGGACTTTCCGGAAGCGGGAAATCGACCCTCGCCTTTGACACCATCTACGCCGAGGGGCAGCGGAAATACGTCGAGTCCCTATCCGCCTACGCCCGCCAGTTTCTCGGGGTCATGAACAAGCCGGACGTGGATACCATCGAGGGCCTCTCCCCGGCCATCTCGATCGAGCAAAAATCCACTTCCAAAAACCCCCGCAGCACCGTGGGAACGATCACCGAGATCTACGATCATCTCCGCCTGCTCTTCGCCCGCATCGGCATCCCCCACTGTCCGGATCACCAGATCCCCATCACTCCCTCCAGTCCCCAGCAAATCGTCCGAAAAGTCGCCGCCGACTTTGCCGGGCAGGTCACGGTCCTCTCCCCGGTCGTACGAAAAAAGAAGGGATCCTACGAGAAACTCTTCCGGGACCTCTTCAAGGACGGATACAGCCGGGTCCGGATCAACGGCGAACTCACCCGAACGGACGACAAAATATCGCTGGAGCGATACAAACAGCACACCATCGATATCGTCATCGACCGACTGGACACCTCTGACCGCGCCCGACTGCAGGAAGCGGTGGAACAGGCGCTGCTGAAATCCAAGGGCCTGGTCACGGTAACCGATTCCCGGGGGGAGGAAAAAAAATATTCCTCCCGGATGGCCTGCCCCGAATGCGGCATGATCTTCGAGGAACTTCAGCCGAGGATGTTTTCCTTCAACAGCCCTTTTGGCGCCTGCCGGGCCTGCCACGGCCTGGGAATCCGCATGGATTTTGATCCCGACCTGATCATTCCGGACAAATCCAAGTGCATCGCCGACGGGGCCATTGCCCTTTATCGCAACGCGGTGGACGGCTGGCGGGGGCAGTATCTGGCGGCCGTGGCCAAACACTACCGTTTCTCTCCCCTCACCCCCATCCGGGACCTGAAGCCGGACCAGCTGGAGGCCCTCCTTTACGGATCCCCTCAAAAGATCCGTTTTTCCATGCAGATGCGAAACGGCGACACCCGATTTTCCCACCTGGGCCGCTGGGAGGGACTGGTCCCCCAGAGCGAGCGGCTGTACAAACAGACCAAGTCCGATTACCGGCGGAGGGAACTGCAGAAATTCATGCGGATTACCACCTGTCCCGCCTGCCGGGGAAAAAGGCTGAACCCCAATTCCCTGTCCGTAAAGATCAACCATGCCAGTATCATCGATATCACCGATCGCTCGATCCGTGAGTCCATCCGGTTCTTTGACCAGCTGAAACTCACCCGAACCCAGGAGCAGATCGCCCGTCAGGTCATCAAAGAGATCCGGGACCGCCTGGGCTTTCTGGACCGGGTGGGACTCAATTACCTCACCCTTTCCCGGAATTTCGGCACCATCTCGGGAGGAGAAGCCCAGCGGATCCGCCTGGCCACACAGATCGGTTCCAACCTGATGGGGGTTCTGTACGTAATGGACGAACCATCCATCGGGCTGCATCAGCGGGACAACCAGAAATTGATCAACACCCTGCATCGGCTCCGGGATATGGGCAATACCCTGATCGTGGCCGAACACGACGAAGACACCATCCGCAAGGCGGATCATGTAATCGACATGGGTCCCGGGGCCGGAAACGAGGGCGGGCAAATCGTGGCCCAGGGCACTCCCCGTCAGATCGAGCAGAATCCCCGCTCCCTGACCGGTCAGTATCTCTCCGGGAAGAAAAAAATTCCGGTGCCCCCCATCCGCCGAACGTCCCGCCGGGGCCTCACCCTCCACCGCGCCCGCGAACACAACCTCAAGGATATCACCGTCCGTTTCCCCCTGCAGGTACTGAACGTGGTGACCGGGGTATCCGGCAGCGGCAAATCCACCCTGCTCTTCGAAACCCTGTACAAAGGATTGAAAAACATACTGTACCGCTCCCGCCAGAAGTGCGGCAAACACGATAAGATCACCCTGGACGGACCGGTTGACCAGGTAATCGTAATCGACCAGAATCCCATCGGCAAAACCCCTCGCAGCAACCCGGCCACCTATGTCAAGGTATTCGATCTCATCCGACAGGTTTTCTCCCAGACCCGGGAGGCCAGGCTGCGGGGATATGCCCCGGGCCGATTCTCCTTCAACGTTCCCGGGGGCCGATGCGAAGCCTGCGGAGGCAACGGCATCATCCGCATCGAAATGAATTTTCTGCCCGACGTCTTTATCCAGTGCGAAGAATGCAAGGGTCGGCGGTACAACCGGGCCACCCTGGAAGTAACCTTCAAGGGCAAATCCATCGCGGAGGTGTTGGATCTGAGCGTCAATGAAGCCTTGGGCTTCTTTGCCCACCAGCCGGCCATCAAAAGAAAACTGAAGACCCTCCGGGAGGTGGGCCTGGGGTACATCAAGCTGGGGCAAAGTTCCACCACCCTTTCCGGAGGGGAAGCCCAGCGGATCAAACTGACCCGGGAGCTTTCCAAGCGGGAAACCGGATCCACCGTCTACATCCTGGATGAACCCACCATCGGGCTTCACTTTCACGACGTGAAAAAGCTGATCGGGGTGTTGAATACCCTGGTGGAAAAAGGCAACACCGTCATCCTGATCGAACACAACCTGGATATCATCAAATCCGCCGACCATATCATCGACCTGGGCCCGGAAGGCGGAGATGAGGGCGGGTACCTGGTGGCGGAAGGACCGCCGGAAACGGTGTGCAAAAACCGGGCCAGCCATACCGGACGATTTTTATCCCGGGTGATCCATGATTGACCTCAGTCAGATTCCTCATTTGCCGGGGGTCTATTTCTTTTTGGACCCTCGAGACCGGATCCTTTACATCGGCAAAGCCAAGGATCTGCGCAACCGGGTCCGCAGTTATTTCTCCGATCGTCAGCCTTCCCTGAAAACCCGGATATTGGTAAAAAAGATCGATAAAATCGACTTTATCCTTACGGACAACGAGCTGGAAGCACTCATTCTGGAGAACAACCTGATAAAAAAAAACCAGCCCCGTTACAACATCGACCTCAAGGATTCCAAAACTTACGCCTATATCCTTCTGACCGACGAGCCCTTCCCCCGGTTGATCTCGGTGCGGGACAAAACCCGAACCGGTCGCTATTTCGGCCCCTTTCCTTCGGCATCGGACCGCAACCGCATTCTCCACGCGGTACGGGACATATTCAAGCTGCGAACCTGTCGGAAATTCAGAAAAAAACCCTGCCTTCGGTTCCAGATCGATCTTTGCCGGGCCCCCTGTGCCCGGGGGATTTCAGCCGAAGAGTACCGGGACAACGTCGAGGCGGCCCGGCGGGTACTCAAGGGTCAGGTAACCGGTACAATCCGGGACCTGAAGAGCAGGATGGAGGAATACTCCCTCCGGGAGCAGTACGAAACCGCCCTCTCCCTGCGGGAACAGATCCAGGCCCTGGAGGGATTGCGGGAAAAACAGAAAATCGAACGTCACCGGCAGACCGACGAAGACATCATCCACTACCTGGTCGAAGGGGAAAAGGTATACCTGATGCGGTTCAATATCGACCGGGGGGTTTTAATAAACAAGGAAGAGTATTCTTTTGACCGCCAGGAGGGCTTCTTCGCGGAATTTTTGGGGCAATACTACTCTTCCCGTTCAGTGCCCCGGGAACTGGTGCTTCCCGGGCGCCCGGAGCCGGCATTGCTCGATTACCTGAAAAGCAAAAATCCCCGGTGCAAAGTCATCGTCCCCCGGCGCGGGGAGAAAAAAAAGCTGCTGGAACTGGTCCATAAAAACCTTGAACACCTGGTCTTTCCCAAAAGGGAAAATCTCCGCTCTCTTCAGGAAGCCCTGCACCTGCCGGGCCTCCCCCGCCACATCGAGTGTTTTGATATCTCCCACCTGGCGGGTCGGCACACCACTGCCTCAATGGTCTGTTTCACAAACGGGATCCCCGACAAGAGTGAATACCGCCGGTTCCGGATCAGAAGCCATGACCAGATCGACGATGTGGCCTCGATGGCCGAAGTGGTGCGCCGTCGCTATCGCCGGCAGCTCCGGGAACAGAATCCCCTGCCGGACCTGGTGATCATCGACGGAGGACGGGGCCAGTTGAACGCCGCCCTGAAGGTTTTGCGTTCCCTGGAACAGAGGATCCCGATTATCGCCCTGGCCAAACAGCATGAAGAAATCCACCTGCCCGATGCTCCCCGGCCCCTGAGGCTGGATCCCGGTCACCCCGGTCTGAACCTGATCCGGGGAATTCGCGACGAATCTCACCGCTTCGCCCTGAAGTACAACCGCCTGCTGCGGGAAAAGGATTTGATCCCATGAACTTTCAGTTGACCGCTGATTTTAAACCCGCCGGCTCCCAGCCCCAGGCCATCCGGGGCCTGGTATCCGGCCTGCGAAAGGGAACCGGTTTTCAAACCCTGCTGGGGGTAACGGGATCGGGAAAAACCTTCACCATGGCCAACGTGATCGCCCAGGTACAGATGCCCACCCTGGTGATCGCCCACAACAAGACCCTGGCCTCCCAGCTTTACAACGAGTTCAAATCCTTCTTTCCCCGCAACCGGGTGGAATATTTCGTCTCCTTCTACGATTACTACCAACCGGAATCCTATCTGCCCCAGAAAGACCAGTATATCGAGAAGGACTCCCAGATCAACGAAAAAATCGAGCAGATGCGGATCGCCGCCACTGCCTCGGTCTGTTCCCGCCCGGATGTGATCGTGGTGGCCTCGGTCTCCTGTATTTACAATGTGGGGAACCCGGATTTTTACCGGGACCTGGGAATTGAATTCAGCACCGGGCAGTCCCCTCCCCGCCGGGACATCCAGAAGCGGCTGGATACCATTCAATACCAGCGCAACGATCTGGATCCTGCCCCGGGCCAGTACCGGCTGCGGGGAGATACCTTCGATATCATCCCCGGCTACGCCAACCACATCATCCGGGTGGAACTCTTCGGCAACGAAATCGAAAAGATCTGCCGTCTGGACCGGATCACCGGGGAGATCGAGGAGGAAATGGACTACTATTACCTGTTCCCCGCCCGACACTTTATTACCCCTTTTGAGCGCAAGAAGACCGCCTTGAAAGAAATCCGCGAAGAGCTGGCCGGGCGGCTGCCGGAACTGGACCTGATCAAAGCCCATCGACTGAAGCACAGAACCCTTTATGATCTGGAGATGATCGAAGAGACCGGATTCTGCAAGGGGATTGAGAATTACACCCGCTTCTTCGACCGGCGCAAACCGGGGCAGAAACCCTATTGCCTTCTGGATTATTTTCCCCGTCCTTTCCTGATCTTCATTGATGAATCCCACCAGACCATCCCCCAGTTGAGGGCCATGTATAAAGGCGACCTTTCCCGGAAAAAAAACCTGGTGGACTACGGGTTTCGCCTTCCCAGCGCCCTGGACAACCGTCCCCTGAAATTTTCCGAAGTGGAAGAATATTTCAACGCCAACCCGGTAATCTTCGTTACCGCCACTCCGGCGGATTACGAAAAGAAACGTTCCCGACGGATCGTCGAGCAGATCATCCGCCCCACCGGCCTGATCGATCCCGAGATCCTGATTCGTCCCTCCTCGGGGCAGATCCAGGACCTGCTGAGGGAGATCCAGTCCTCGATTGGAAAGAATAACCGGGTGCTGGTCACCACCCTGACCAAGCGCTCGGCCGAGGAGTTGACCGATTACCTGGCCGAATCCGGAATCCAGACCCGTTACCTCCATTCGGACATCGACACCATCGAACGCAATGAGATCATCCGGGAACTGCGGCTGGGCAAGTTCGATGTCCTGGTGGGGATCAACCTGCTGCGGGAAGGGCTGGATATTCCCGAAGTGGATTTTATCGGAATCCTGGATGCCGACAAGGAAGGGTTTTTACGGGATGAACGCAGCCTGATCCAGATCACCGGCCGGGCGGCCCGGAATATCGACTCCCGGGTGGTGCTGTACGCGGACCAGGTCACCGATTCCATCCGCAAGGCGGTGGCGGAGACCGGCCGCAGGCGAAAGATCCAGATGGAACACAACGCCCGCCACCGGATCCGTCCCCGGCGAATTATCAAACCTGTAGCCGGTCGGTCAGTGGATATCCGGGACATCCACCACGTCCCCCGGGCCAACATTCCCAATCTGATCATCGAGATGGAAACCGAAATGAGAAACGCCGCCGAATCCCTGAATTTTGAACGGGCCATCCGGTTGCGGGACCGTATTCAGGAATTGAAGAAGAAGATGCGATCCTCCCCATAATTGAATAATCTCTGAAATTATACTATATATTGAGAAAGGTTTCTTTCACCCTGACCCACAGGGGCCGGAAGGGAGAACATGAAGACCGACATCTGGCGGACGCTGGTGAACCGCAGCGCGGTGGGGCTGTACTTGGCTCAGGACGGTCGCATACGCTTGTGCAACCGGGTCCTGGAACGCTGGCTCGGATTTGCCGCCGGGGAACTGGTAGACAGCGATCATCTCAAAATCTTCCACCCCGAATACCGTAAGCAGATCAGCCGGATCACCCGGAATCTGCTGGGGGATGAAAAACGCCGGCGGCCGTCGGTCACCGAGTGTCAGGCCCTGAAAAAGAAAGGCGGGGCCCTCTGGCTGCTGGGCCAACTGACCACCGTGAAATTCGACGGAAAACCCGCTCTCCTGCACAGCCTCATCGACATATCCCGGTGGAAACAGGACATGCAGAAGCTCCAGGAAAGCGAAGAACGATTCATCACCCTCAGTGAAGCCGCCAAGGACGCCATTGTCATGATGGACCACCGGGGCCGCACCTCCTACTGGAATCCGGCGGCCACCCGGATGTTCGGCTACCGTCCAGAAGAAATCCTCGGCAAAAACACCCACCGGATTCTGGCTCCTGCCCCTCTTTACCGGGTTTACCGCCAGGCCTTTCCCCGTTTTCAGCAGACAGGCAGGGGAAAGGCGGTGGACCGGACCCTGGAACTGACGGGGAAAAGGAAAGGAGGAGAGTCATTCCCCATTGAGCTGTCACTGTCCTCCATCAACATCAACGGCAGCTGGCATTCACTGGCCATCATCCGCGATATCACCGAAAGAAAAGAACGGGAAGCGCTGCTCAATCGACAGGAAAAGGAACTCAAGGACCTGGTGAACAAAAAAACCCGCAGCCTGCAAAAAGAGATCCGGCAAAGGAAAACCAAGGAACTGGAGCTGCAGAAAAGCGAGGAGAAATACCGCACTCTCTTCGAACGGGTTCCGCTGGGCATTTACCGCACCACCCCCGACGGCCGGATCATCGACGCCAATCCGGCTCTGGTGAAGATGCTGGGATTTCGAAACCGTCAGGAACTGATCGCCAACCGGGTGTCCCAATATTTCGCTGATTACCGCGACCGTCAGCGGCAGCAGGATCTTTTGAAGAAGAGGGATATCCTGACCAATTTTGAAATCCGCATGCGCCGGCAGGACGGATCCACCTTCTGGGCCCGGGACAATGCCCGGGCCATCACCGATCCCGCAGGCCGGGTGATCTTCTACGAAGGAATCCTGGAGGATATCACCGATCAGAAAGAAACCGAAGAAAAACTCCGGCAGATTTCCATCCGGGATCCCCTGACCAACATCTACAACCGCCGGCACATCTTCGACCGCCTGGAAGAACTGATTCAGAAGCACAAGCGCGACCAGAGCCTCTTTGCGGTGGCCATTTTAGACATCGATCATTTCAAGCAGATCAACGACACCCACGGTCACCTGGCCGGAGACATGATCCTGAAGGATTTTGCCGATATCCTCAGACACAGTCTGCGCTCCTATGACCTGCTGGGACGCTTTGGGGGGGAAGAATTCATCATCGTCTTTATCGGCAGTACCAAGAACCAGGCAGCGGCGATCATCCGTCGAATTCTTAAGGATGTGCGCCAGAAGATGTTTATCTACCGGGACGCCAATATCCGTTTTACCTTCAGCGGTGGGATCGCCGACGTCGCCGGCCTTTCCTCCCGGACCCTCTCGGGAGACCGGATCATCGGACTGGCCGACCAGCGTCTCTATGCCGCCAAGAAAGGCGGCCGGAACTGTATCCTGCTGGATTGAGAATTCCCGGGACTATTTCAGTTGGGCCTGTAGCGTCTGCCGCCGGGTTTTTTGATTGCCCAGATCCTGGACGGTCACCGTAAAGGTATAGGCCCCCGCCGGGAGCTGGTCGAACCCCAGATTCAGGGTAAAGGAATCCTTGCCCTCGCGGGTGGTAAAAGCCCGGGTGGCGTTGAAGATCAATAGGCCAGTGGCGTCTTCCAGTCCCTGGATGGTCACCACCACCTGTCCCCGGCGGGTGGTCTCTGCCAGCTCCACCCCCTGGATCTCGAATCCCAGGCGTCGGCCCAGAAACTGCGCGTTGCAGATCCGGATCCCGTCCGATACTTTTGCCCACTTCTCCATGATATCGGGAGAAAAATCCGGATCATACGTCGTTTGGTATCCCTCTCCCCGGACCCGGATCTCCACCTTACCCGGTGCTTTGGGGTCGGCCGGTTCAAAATACAACAGGTACAGAACATCGGTCATTTTTTTAGCCGCGTCCAGCGACTGGGCAACATTACCGGATCGGTAGGTCCTCCCGCCGGTGGTACGGGCCAGTTCCTGGAGCGCGGACTCCACTCCGGTGGAAACGCTTTCCAGGTAGGTATGCTGGGACACGGTGGTTTTGACAGCGGGAAGGAAAAAGGAATGCACGGTGATTCCCAGGTGGTTGAACAGGGAAAGCCCTTCCTTCAGCCGGGTTTTGGGATCGGTGCTCATCTCAATCTGGTAGCGCCGCAACAGCTGCCGGCAAAGGTGGGCGAAGGCATTGCCGTTGCTGGTGGTGGGATTGGCATCGTAATACGCCAGCTTTTCCTCGATGAAGCGCATGAACCGGCTGTGGGGTTTTAATTTGGGGAAATTTTGCACCTGGTAGAACTCCAGCAGCCATTTTTCTCCCTTGATCTGGTTCAGGTGACCGGCCAGCTGGTAGTAATCCTCCAGGTTCTTGGTCAGGTAATACTGCTTGTAATTATCCCAGATCTTCAGGTACTCCATGAGAAACTTGGTTTCCGGCGTGCTGGTGGTAAAGGTGTTCCCCGCCAGCTTGATGGTGAAAGTGTGAATCAGCTGTTTGATGTCACCGAAGTACCGGTTCTTGACGGTTTTCTCCCGGGCGCACTGCTTCTTGAGCAGGTCCCGGCATTCCTCCAGGATCTCTTCCCGGTTTTGATCAATCCGGTACTGCCGGCTGTGATTGCCGGCCATAAAAAGAAGCCGGTCTCCCGCCCTCAGGATATCTCGGAACAGGTAATCCAGCCCTTCCTCCAGGGGTCGGGTGTAATCGCTGATCTTGTTGAAAGACAACACGAAAACCCGGTCCGACTGAGAATGTACAGCTCCGGGATCCATCACCCGCTCCATCACCTTGCACTCGGTGATCGATTTCTGGATCCCGTTTTCCAGGAGAACAAAGTCATCCCGGGTCAGGCCTTTTACCATCATCCCCGCCTTTGTCACCCGGACCGGCACCTCCACATTGACCACCTCCACCCGCTCGACCAGTTGGTTGTCGGCGGCGCCGGTTTTTTCCTGGTAGCGGGGGCTGCCCAGGAGCAAACCCGGGACCAGCACCACGAGTGCAATTATTTTTGGCATAATACCTCCTCTGATTGGGCCTCCCGCAGACTGGCGGAAAAAGCCACCGGATATCTTCATGCAATTCCCCTTCCGTCCTCCCCCACTCCCGATGGCCCCATTGGGGACATTCCCGGCCGGGGATGACACCGGGAGAGGACACCGGGGGTGTCGATCCGCATCCATATCTGGTATAATTGATTGTGAACGATAAGGAGTTCTCATGACCCATATCAATCCATCCATCTTCCGGGAATACGATATCCGGGGACGGGTCCGGGAGGACCTGTCAGACCCGGTGGTCACCGCCGTGGCCTCGGCCTTTGCCGCACTCTTTGCCCAACACAATTGCAGAAAAATCGTGGTGGGACGGGACGGACGGCCCAGTTCCCCCGGCATCATGGACCTGACGGTACAGACCCTGGTCCGTTTCGGGTTCGACGTAATCGACATCGGTCTGGTTCCCACTCCGCTGATGTATTATTCGGTTCATCGCCTGCAGGCAGACGGCGGCCTGGTGGTCACCGCTTCCCACAATCCCCCGGAGTACAATGGATTCAAGGCGCTGTTGGGCACCGACGCCCTCTTCGGCGAGCAAATCCGGGCGGTCTACGAGTTGGCCCGCAGCGGCCCCTTTCCTCCCTCCGGTGCCGGAACCCACACCCGGCGGGACATGCTGGAAGATTATTACGAATACATCACGGGGAACATCCACCTGCAGCGCCCACTATCGGTAGTGGTGGACTGCGGGAACGGAACGGCCGGGGTCACCGCCCCCACCCTTTACCGTCGGCTGGGCGCCCGGATCATTCCCCTCTATACCGAGGTGGACGGCACTTTCCCCAACCACCACCCGGATCCCACCAAGGTCGAGAACCTTCAGGACCTGATTCGGACGGTCAAAGAATCCGGGGCCGGGCTGGGCATCGGATTCGACGGAGACGCCGACCGAATCGGCGTGGTGGACGGGGAGGGGCATATACTCTGGGGAGATCAGCTGATGATCATCTTCTGCCGGGACATCCTGCCGAAATACCCGGGGGGCAAGGTTATCTCCGAGGTCAAGGCCTCTGAAACCCTCTACGAGGAAATCCGGCGGCTGGGTGGGACCCCCATCATGTGGAAGACCGGTCACTCGCTGATCAAAAAAAAGATCAAGGATGAAAAGGCTGTCTTCGCCGGCGAGATGAGCGGACACATCTTTTTCAACGACCGCTGGTTCGGGTTCGACGACGCGGTCTACGCCGGAGCGCGGCTGCTGGAAATCCTCGCCGCCTCCAATCAGAGTCTGGCCGACCTCTACCGGCAGATCCCCCGGGCGGTCAACACCCCGGAGATCCGGGAGGAGACCACCGAGGAGGCCAAGTTCAAGATCGTGGAGCGGGTAGTGGATCACTTCAAGACCCAGAATTACCCGGTGATCGATATCGACGGCGCCCGGGTGACCTTTCCCGGCGGGTGGGCCCTGGTGCGGGCTTCCAACACCCAGCCCTCCCTGGTCCTGCGCTTCGAGGCCCGGGATCAGGAGACCCTCGAAAAGATCCGTTCCATCGTCACCCCGGTGATCCGCGAAGCCAAGGAGCAATTCGAATAAATCCGGGTCTCTTCCCTGATCCGGCGGCGGGAATTCAGGATCGAAACCGTGAGATCCGGCCGCTGACGGAGCGCAGAAACAACCGTGCCCGGCAGCGGAACCGGGCCCTGACCAGCCGCGCTCTCCAGTAGATACGCGTTCGCAAGGGATACCGGTACCGATCCGGCAGCCGGAGATGGAGGCCATCCCGGCGGATCCGCGTTACCACCCCCAGGACCTGCTGAATGGCGATGACGGCATCCGTTTCCCGCTGATGGTCCCCCCGGATCCACAGCAAACCGGATTTCACCCGGCAGACCCGGTGTAAAACCAGGCGGTCCAGATCCGGGTGGCGAAAGGCCACCACCTCCCCGGGAAAAGGCGGCACATTCCGCAGAGGTGACAGGGTGACGACATCTCCGTTGCAGATGGCCGGCATCATGCTCCGGCCGGTGGCCGTGAAGGAGAAAGCTCCCCCTTTCTGCTGCACCGCCCGGCAAATCCCGACCAGGTCCTTCCCCGGGATCCGGATCCCTTCCCGATCCCGGTTTTTTTCTTCTTTCATTCCCCCTTTCCTGTCCGTTTTTCTCCGCAAGATTCCCTTTTTTTTCCAAGGGCCCGGGCCCGGGCATGGGCCACCTCGCAGAAATACCCAATCCATCCGTCCAGTTTCCCGCATTCCAGGTAGGCGTGGGCCGGACACCACAGGCAAAGGTTGATCAGGGGACAGCCGGAACAGTTTTCCAGAAATTCGGGGGCCCGGGAAGTCCGGGCCCTCACCCGGGGCACAAAATTGTGCCAGGCATCGTGCAGACTCCCTTTTTGCAAATCGTAAAGGAAATCAGGATGCCACAGCGATTGACAGAGGCGGAATATGCCTTCGGGGCTGACCGTGAATCCTGCCTTTCCGGCGCCGCAGGTAAAAAGGTCCGGACGGGGGGCAGAGGGACCCGCCCGATTCCCGGTCAGGCGGTCGCAGTGCTTACGCAGGGCATTGGACCGCTGGGGGTCCGAATGTTCCAACTTGACAATCTCTTCGGCGTTAAGCCGTTCACCGACGATATCCCGGTTGCGTTCGCGGTCTTTGTCGTACCGCAGGTGAAGCAGGGAATCGAACCGGAAGAAATCCCGGGTATGCCGGCGGCAATAGGCGGCGATCTCGGGCAGCTCGGCATGGTTGGACCGCAGGGCCATGGCCTTCATCCGCAGGGGAATACCATTGCCGATCAGTCGATCCATCCCCTTCTCAAAGGCGGCAAAAGAGCCGGGGATGCGGGTGACCCGTTCATAGGTGGACCGGGTAATCCCGTAGACGGTGATCTCCAGGTCCCGGGGAGGGTACCGGGTAAACAGCTCGATGTGGGCATCGGTCACCAGACAGGCGTTGGTGAAGACCGACACCAGCAGTCCCTTTTTCCTCAGCATCCGGTAGATATCCCCGAAATCATCCCGGAGCAGCGGCTCCCCCCCGGTGATCAGGCACCAGAGGGCCCCCAGGGACACCGCCTGGTCGGCAATCCGGGAAATGTCTTCCACTGAGAGTTCCCTCTGTCGGGCCTTCTGGTCCCCGGCCGGCAGATTGACGGCGCAATGACGGCAGTTGAGGTTGCAGCGGGCGGTGATCTCCAGGTCAAATCCCAGGGGAACCCGTCGATCCGCGGCTTTTTCCCAGAGGGAAAAACGATGGATGGGTACCCGGCCGGCAAAAGTTCCAGCCATTCTCTATCCCTTGTTGACGGTAATGATCCGGCGGTGAACCAATTCAGCCAGCAATCCCGTAACATCCCGCCGGATTTCTTCCTCCGCGGCATCGTACTGTTGGATCAGGCGGTCGATTACCTGGCGAACGGTGGTTTTTCCATCCAGCAGTTCCCATACCGACCGGCCGGTATCATTCAGGGTGAACAGGTCATCCTGATCCTCCGCAATCCCGGCGGTCAGGGGAACAATAATGATCTCCCCTTCGATCTTCCGGGCCACCACCTCATCCGAGGGGACATACACGGCATCCAGTTCGATATCATTCATTTGACTCCTCCAGTAAACCTTCTACCCGGCACCTCCAGTCCTCCACCTCCCAGGCCCTCTCCTTCTCCTCCAGCAGGCCGAGGTACCGGGCCTGGGCGTGGGTTACCCGGCAGAAGTATTCCACCGGCGTATCCAGGGTTCCATGTTCCGTCCAGGACAGGGCCGGGCACTGCCGGCACAGCGGCTGAAGAAAACAGCGGCTGCAGCGGTTCAGGTAGGCCGGGTTTTCGGCGGTCATATTTTTCAGTCCGGGAAAAAATCCCTCGAGGGCATCCCGCATGCTCCCCTCGCCCAGATCATAAACCAGGTGCGGCGCCCGCAGTGACAGGCAGGGCTGGTACTGTCCGTACGCATCGATGCAGCCGGAGATACCGGCATTGCAGTTAAAAAGCCGGGGACCGGGCGGGCCCAGAAAGCGCCGGCAGAACCGGCTCATTTCCTCCGCATATTGAGGATCATGGCGGGCCATGAACCGGACACCCTCCTCGGGGGGAATGCGCAGGGAGAGAATCTGCCGGTTTTTTTCTTCCCAGTCCCGTCGAGAGCGCAACTCAAAAAAAAGAGAGAAGGCCGGACCCTCCTTCATCCCGGTCAGAGTGCGCGCCCATTTTTCCAGCTCTCCGGTCTCCGACCGGGTGGGGGGGAGCAGCACCCCTTTCACCCGGAAGGGAATGCGATTTTCCCCCAGCCGACGCACTCCCCGCTGAAACTCCCCGAAGGAACCCGGGGAGCGGGTAACAGCTTCGCAGGATTTCCGGTGCATCCCGTATACGCTGACTTCCACCTTTTCCAGGGGGGGGATCCGAGCCAGCAGGTCGGCCAGACGGGGGGTAATATTGCGGGCGTTGGTGAACAGGATCACCTTGATTCCCTGCTCGCGGGTAAACCGGTACAGTTCGTTAAAATCCTCCCGCACGGTGGGTTCTCCACCGGTAAAACGGATGGTGATCACCCCCAGGTCCGCTACTTCCCGGATGATATTCTTCCACTGGCCGGTATTCAATTCCCGGGAACGGGCCCGGGCGTCCTTCAGGGGCCGGTTGATGCTGCAGTGGATGCAGTTGTTGTTGCATCTTTCGGTCAACTCGATGTCCAGATGCCCGATACGGGGAGTCCTTTCTCTCCACAATCGTCCCGAGTAGGGCGCCAGTCGATGGACGTACCGGGAACCGCCGGCCCTTCCCTCTTCCTCTGGTTTCCGGTTCACATCCGGCACGATCCCCTCCCGGGTTCGTTTCTGGCCAGCCAGTTGCCCAGCACCTTTGCGATCTGACCGGAGCGGTCAAACCGCATCCGGCAGGCCGGCACCATCCGCACCAGACGCTCCACCGTGCCCAGCACATCTTCCCACCAGTCCGCGGTGATTAGCGGTTTGAGCAGCCGGGGCAGCAGCCTCCGGACCACCTCCCGACCGCCCAAAATGGGATCCAGCCGGTTTTCACCGGATTTTTCCAGAAAGAAGATTCCCTTCAGGGGAGCCTCGCCGGCGGATACCCTCGGGAAATCTCCATGGCTCCAGGTTCCATGGATTTTAAATCCCTCCGGCCATTCCCGCACGATCATGTATTCATCACAAAGGATCCGGGCATCTTTCTCGAGCAGGCGGGCGGTGGTGGACTTGCCGGATTCGGAAGGCCCGATAAACAACAGCCCCGCCCCCTCCATTACCACGCCGGCGGCATGAAGGGAAAAGCCGCCCCGGGAAGCCAGCATCCGGGCCAGCAGGATCTGATCGCTGGAAAAGAGGCTGAGGGCTTCCAGACCGCCCCGGGTGAAACGGTCCGGCCGGTCAATATGGATATTTCCCCGGCCATGATCGGAAGAAAATACCGCCAGCCGGTGGATTGGCGACCGGTCTCCTTCGGGGGGGATCCCCAGGTAGATCCAGGCATTCTTACGCCGGTAAATTGCATGGGGAGGCTTCCGGTAGAGGGGCCGTCCCAGGTCCTTCCCCTTCAAGTCCGGGATTTGAAAATGCAGCCGCAAATAAACGGTATCCTCTCCCGGCTCCCGGGTTTCAAAAATACGGAATTTGGAAGCAAAGGTGTCGGGGGCGAAGGGCAGATCCGAATCCAGCTGGATGGTGATTCCCCCGATCCGGTAAAAGCGGCGATGGGTTTTGATCCATCGATTCCGGTAGCCTTCCGCCTCCCGGGCCAATTCGCACAGGTAGGGAACCGGCGCGCAATAGCGCCCCCGTTCCAGGCGGGCATAGACGCCGCACCACCGGCAATGGAGGCGCAACTGACAGGAACCGCAGTTTTCCCGGAACTCTTTTCCTCCCCGCACCTGTTTGGCCAGAGAGGGGATGAATTCTTCCCAGGCTTCCCCAACCGTTCCCTTTTTCAGGTTGTAGCGCAGCGCCGGGTCCTGGATATACGAACAGAAGCTCATTCCGCCGTAGGGATCGATATGAAAGTTTTGGCGTTGCCGAATGCAGGCTGCAAAAATCCGGTCCCCTCCTCCTGGATGGGAATCAGGCTCTTTTGGGTTCATGCTTTCCAGCCGGCTGTCGTAGCCCGGGCTGGGGGGATCCACCACCACCACCTGCGCCGGGTGCAACCGTTCCCCGAGGATCATTCGGTTCCGGGCGGCGGATCCCGATGCCGATGCGTACAGCCAGGCGGATCCCACCCGCCAGGGGACCGCCATGGCCTCGGCCAGTTGTCCCATCTGCCGGTACTGGTGCCAGTTGCTGCGCATGGGAACAATCTGGAGGATGAACCCCGCGCCGGCCTCTCTAAGGTACGCGATTCCCCTCATCAGGGCTTCATAGGATCCGGGAAAGCGGGTAACCCGGTCATGGACGGCGGCGGTGGCCCCGTAAAGAGCCAGCAGCTTGGTCCCCTTGCGACGGAGCAGCCGGGCGATCGCCGGGGTAATCAGGGTGCCGTTGGTATTGAGCGTATAGGTGACCGCCCGCCGGGTCAGGAAATCGAAAATCTGAGCAAAATCCTCCCGCAGCATCGGTTCTCCACCGGAGAGGGCCCAGCGCTGGGTGCCCAGGGCCCGCGCCTGCTGGGCAAAGTTCCGGATCTCTTCAAAGCTTAGCTCTTGTTTTTTTCGCCGATCCTCTTTATTTAGACGGATCCAGCAGTGGCGGCAGTCAAGATTGCAGCGATAGGTCAGGTCGATTCCCCCTTCAAGGGGCAGGCGTGGCAGTGACGGGAAATTCAACTTTACCCTCCGCCATCGACCGGGGATCGAACCCGCAAAATGGCGCCGCCGTTATGGGAATCCGGAAGGATCACGAATTCAAGCGCCTCCAGGCCGGCCTCGGCAAATTCGGCTTCCAGGTCCCGGCGTTCGCCAAAGGCGTGGAGGAACTCCCGGTAGTCCTTCAGCAGGTCCCCCGGTTCACAATGCCGGTTTCCCAGGGCAATCCAGGCGAAAACCTTCCCCAGCCGCCAAAGCCGTCTCCGCTTTTGAAGGTCGGGATTCCAGTAGAACATGCAGATCACCTGACCCCCGGGGGCCAGCATTTCCCGGATCCGTTTCAAAACCCGGACCCGGAGTTTACGACCGGGAAGGGCGGAATAGGTGGAACAGGAAAACCAGACCACGTCGTAGCGATGACCGTCGGGTTGCATGCGGGAGATGTCCTGAACTCTTCCCTCCAGGACCAGCCCCTCCCGGCATGCATTTTCCATCGCCCGGGCGACCATGGGTGCGACAAAATCGACCCCGGTGACCCGGTATCCCGCCCGGGCAAAAACGAGGGCCTCCCGGCCGCCTCCGATTCCCAGGAGCAGCAGGTCGCCACGCTTTTCCGGAAGCCGGTCCAGGAGCTGCCTTTCTTCCTCGAACAAACCGCCAAGTACCAGCTCCGGATCCGACCAGGAATCAACCGCCGAAGATCGGGCGTAGGATCCCTGGCTGAACCGGACCAGCTGGCGGGGACGCAGGAGGAAGACCGGCAGCTGCTGCAGAAAACGGCCGGCCTTCACCGCGCAGGTGGCCGCAAACAGTCGCAAAGACAACGTTATTACCGGGCCCTTACCCGGAGGACAACTCAGCTCTGGCCGCGGGCCCGACAGGCAGCGCAGTTACCGGACACATCGCTGCCGCACATCTGCACGAGGGTTCCGGGATCCAGGGGGGTAGCGGATTGCTGCTGCTTGCAAGCGGTGAGGACGAATTCTTCGGGCGTGACCCGACTCAATATCTCTAATCTGGGAGTATTCCACTTCTTTTTTTTCATGATTATCTCCCCATTATGGTAAATTGATTTTCCCTTTCTGTCAACTGTATTCTCCGCCCTGTAAGCGCAACATGATAATGTCACCTTTTGCAAGATAGAAATGTCCCTTTTGGTACAATGGGTTAATGAAGCAAAAGGAAGTGTATCAGATGAGCCAAAAAGAGATCATGCGGATGGATGT
>Ga0180433_10001667_pt1 | contig 36644 bp, 33 predicted proteins | sample SS_ome_8_FD_132980 | JGI IMG/M metagenome (GOLD analysis project Ga0180433, IMG submission 132980) | Hypersaline lake sediment archaeal communities from the Salton Sea, California, USA - SS_1_D_1 metaG | ecosystem: Environmental > Aquatic > Non-marine Saline and Alkaline > Hypersaline >... | reverse complement strand
TGTATCGCTATAAGGTAACATCAGAGTCTTCGAAAAAAATCCTGTTAGACATAAAAAAAATCGCTCTCCATGAAGGCATTAAGTTCAAGGAAATCTCCCATAAAAAAGAAGGGCCTTTAAGCATCATATCCTTTGCCTTTGAAGCTTCTGATGAAAAAGAACAGAGTTTTTATAAAAGTCTTACAGATTTAAAAGAAATCACTGAACTTAAAATTGACTGAAAAAAAACTTCTTCTCGCCACTGCTAATCAAGGAAAAGTGAAAGAGATCAAACAGTCTCTATCCCATCTTTCTTTAGAAGTCCTCTCCATAAAAGACATAAGTTCCGCCTATATATTCATAGAGACGGGAAAAACATTTATGGAGAATGCAGAAGGAAAAACCCTTTTTTACAGCCGAATATGGCCGGGACTGACACTGGGAGAGGACTCCGGACTTGAGATCGAATGCCTTTCCGGTGCCCCTGGGGTTTTATCAGCAAGGTTTTCAGGAGAACAGGCTACAGACGAGAAAAACATAGAAAAAGTTCTTCAACTGTTAAAAGGAGTCCCGAGAGAAAAGAGAAAAGCCAGATTTGTATCCTGCATGGTTTTAGCCATAAAGGACAAGATAGTGCATAGAATCAAAGAACATGTTTCCGGATATCTACTCACACAAAAACAAGGAGAAAACGGATTCGGTTATGATCCCATCTTCTTTTATCCTCCTCTCAATAAAACATTTGCCCAGCTTTCTGCTGAAGAGAAAAACTCGGTCAGCCACAGAGGCAAGGCTCTGAAAAAATTAATGACCTTCCTTAATCTGACCTATTCATAAAAATAGGGCGATGCCCATCTTTTTCCCATCGAGGCAAGCCGATCTTACTGCATCTGCTTTGTTACAGGACACTCGCGGTGAAGGACAACAGCGTAATGTCATCACAAGGAGCGAAGCGACGCGGTGATCTCATAATGCTTCGTATCACAAAGAGATTGCCGCACTCCCTTACGGTCGTTCGCAATGACGCAGCAACCTCGACTTGTGAATAAAATAGGCTAAGTGTTTTTTATGGCCGCCCCGGGTTATTGGCCGAGTTTATCGAAAAGAAAGGATATGAAAAAGGTGATGACTATAAACAGAGTGAAGCCGGCGAATAAAGGATTTTTAAGGAGTCTTTCCGGTTCTTCCATTACTTCACTTTTTTGCAGCGTGTGTTTGAAGAAGATCATGAAATAGACCAGCAGCAGGGGCGACAGATAGAGGAAGGATTGGAGTTTGAAAGACACGGCAAAATAAAAGTATGTGAAAAAGAAAAACAGGACACTTATTCCCATCCCTGAGATCAGGTATTTTTTGGAGTACTTTTTAAGAGAAGCTCTGTAGTTCCCAGCGTTTTCTTTGAGAAACCTGAATTCAGAGAGCCTTTTTGCCACCATAAGAAAATTGCCGAACGCCCACCAGCATATCAATAATGACAGAGGAGGGAGGATATCAGCCTGGGCAAATGCAAACCATCCGATGAGAAAGCGGATGGGATTGTTAGCGGATTCAGAAACGGAGTCAAGAAAAGGGATGTCTTTTGTTCGGATAGGCTTTATATTGTAGATGAATCCTGCGGCTAGCAGCACAAGGAGAGAAAGAAAAAAGGCCTTATTGAAAAGCAAATAGGCTGCTGTAAGACTGCTCACAGACAGGATCAGGCCGAGGACAAGAAACGGGAATTTTCTTATTTCGCCTTTAATCAGCGGACGGTTTTTTTTGGCGGGATGGTGGATATCAAAGGGCACATCAGCTATTTCATTAATGATATAGTTGGCTGTAGAGATGGCCCAGGTAAGGACGAATACAAGCAGTCCTTTCAATAAAGCCACACTCAGAACAAGGGACCCCATCTGTTCTCTGTAGAGAAAAAAGAAGGAGGCTGTGCCCACGAAAATGGCTAAACTTCTCGGCCATCTCTCAGGCCGTACGGCTTTTACATAAGGATTCATGTTATTTTTTTTGAGCGTAAGTCTCTATTGAATCACCGAGAGCCAATTTTATCGGAATTTTCCTAAAAAAAGAAGAAAGAAAATGGCTTTTAAGCAGAAAATCCAGAAAGGTAAATCGTGACATGAGATAATGTGCAGAAAACGTCCAGGAATAATTTCTTGTTTTTATGACCTTAAAACCGGCTCTTTCCAGAAGTCTGTGAAGGCTTGCTCTGGAAAAGTAATGAATATGGGCCGGCCTGAAGTGCCACCATTTTCCGCGCGAAATTTTTGCAGCCAGACTGTGGAGATTAGGCGTTACCAGACAAAATATTCCGTTCTTTGTTAAGATTTTGTGAGCCTTGAGTACAGCTTGGTAGGGATTAGGGATGTGCTCAATAAAGTCAATCATGGTGACGGCTTGATAGTGGTTCTCTTTTATAGGAGTTGATTCAAAGGCGCCTTTGTTTATTTTAAGATTGTATTTTTTTAAAGCGATATCAACTGCCCAGGTACTGGCTTCTATACCGTCAGGTATCCACCCGTACTTGCGGGCTGAGTTTAAAAAAATCCCGGTAGCTGCACCCACATCAAGGATGTTGCCCTTCTTTGGATGGATCCCGTTGATATTCCATATAATGGGAAGAAAATTTTTTTCCCTGCCTTCCGACTCCTCCTCATAGGACGGATCTTTGATTTGTGCGTAAAGACGCCGGATGTAACCGGCGGTTGGACAGGGGTTTGCAAAAACATGCATGCAGTCAGAGCACCGGTTTAAATCCCATATTTTCCCGTAATCTTTGTCCGTGATTTTTATTTGGTTATAATTGAACTCTTTATAGGATATGTTTCCCTGCCTGATTGTTTTTATATTTGAGCTGGAACAAACAGGGCATTCTGTTCTGGCCCAAAAACAAGGCGTGTCTTTTTTCATTTTAAAGTCTTTTAACACTCAAATGAACGCTTGTCAAACCATGATCGAATTTTTACCTGTTTCATGAGAACAGTTTCATTTGGGAAGCTTTTTTTTGAAAAGTTCTGGGAGAAGCCTTTTTTATGAGTTCTTCCTCAATGGAATCAAGAAAGCGGCTTCTCCTCGGTTCTCTATGTTTACCCTGGATAAATCTTTTTTTAGCGTAGCTCAGAAACAGATATTTTTCAGCTCTGGTCATGCCCACATAGAGAAGCCGTCTTTCCTCTTCCAAGTCAGATATATGACCGGGGAACAGGGAGTACGGGAGGATGCCCTCTTCACAGCCTGTGATAAAGACACACGGAAACTCAAGGCCTTTGGCTGCGTGAAGTGTCATCAGAGTAACGCATTCCAGGGAATGGTCATATGTATCTGCACCTGAGCCCAGAGATATGTGTTTCATAAATTCTTCTGTGTTTTCGTCGAATTTATTCGCCATATCCATAAGCCTTTTAAAGGAGTCCTCTGATTCTTCTTTCTGCCGGATGAAAAAACGGTCTATAATGGCATTAAGGCTCTTGGTTATGGGCATTTTTTTTGTTATTTCAGAAAGGCTGGAGACATCCTCGGGCTTTATGATTTTTCTTTTTGTCAAACTCTGTTTGAGAAAAACGCTCTTTTTATTAAGGCTGAGTCTCAATATATCGATCACAGATCTTATTGGCTCTTCCCTGAAAAAAGGGGTCTCTCCGATCTTTTGGAAAGGAATACTGTGGTCGTTTAAGGCTTTTTCAATAGCCTTCATTTGTTCCTTGATCCGGCACAGCACAGCAAAATCAGAAAGGCTGTTTATGCCTTCTTTTTTCTCGCCTTCACTGATATCGGAGTCCATGGAGAAAAATCTCAATCCGCCTATGGTGTCTTCGATCTTTCTGGCGACGAATTCAGCTTCGCTCTTATCCGTGGTGTTTTCAGCCAGATTGATCTTCACCCCCCTGTGCAGTCCTTTGAGCAGATCTTCTTCAGATGCCGATTTATTTATCATTTTTCCCGAAGCTTTAAGGATTAAGTCAGAGCACCTATAGCTTTTCTTGAGTTTATATAGGGAAGCCCCGGGATGATCTTTGAGGAAGTCGCTCATAAAACGAACATCAGCGCCCCTGAACCCATATATGGCCTGATCAGGGTCTCCAATGGTATACAGGGAGGCATCCTGTTCCGGCATCAGTCTTTTTATCATCTGGTACTGGGCAAGATTGATATCCTGGAACTCGTCCACCAGTAAGTGTGCATATCTGTTTTTATATTCGTTCCATACAGACGGGACCTGGGAAAAAAGAATCAGGGGTTTATATAGGCAGTCATCCAGGTCGAAGAGGTCTGATTTTTTTAGTTTATCTTCATATGATTCAAATTGAGAAAAGATGTGAGCATCTTTTATTTCCCCTGGTAATTTAAGGTCCTGTTTGATGTCTTTTATGGATTTGGCAGTGGCTGTGGAGTTGTTACGTTTGTGACCGAATAAATCTCGGATCAGGATGTTTCTTTCTTCATCTCCGAGGATTGAAAACTTTTTGCTTCTGCCCAGGTATTCAGGGTGTTTTTTGAGGATTCCATAGCCGAAGGCATGAAAGGTGGACACACTGAGCCCGGAGAGATCTGTTTTGTTGGGGAGCATCTCCTCCAATCTCCTTCGCATTTCCAGGGCAGCCTTGTTCGTAAACGTAACGGCAAGGATTTTTTCAGGGGGGACTCCTTTTTTCTGGATAAGATACGCTATTCTGCAGCACAGAGTGTGGGTTTTTCCTGTTCCGGGTCCTGCAATGACCGCAGCCGGGCCTTTATCATGCAGGACAGCTTGTTTTTGCTCTCTGTTAAGCATTTCCAGGGCAGCCAATTTTCCATATTTTTCAGATTTGTCTTCCGTGATCTCTAGAATTCTTTGAGATGGAGCCAGCGGCATTTTTGCCTGAAGCATTCTATACTCATTGAGGTCAAAATTAATGATTTTTCTTTTGGGTATGGCTAAGGGAGCCTCTGGTTTTTTATCAAACAGAAAGACTTGGCTCTCCGGTGATTGGGGCCCTTCTTTATTGAATACCGTTATTTTGCCGTACTCACCGTCAAAGCCTTCCTGAATCAGAACCCGTCTGGAGCGCATCCTTTTTATGGCGTCAGCTAGTATTTCGGATCCCTCCTTTTCAAGTTCCTCTAGGGGCAGATCAAGGAGCATACCTAACTCAGGTCCGTTTCTGTTGATCAGAGAAAAGTATGCGGAATCAACTTTTTTTGAAGCGGTTCCGACCTGCATGATCTCAGAGAGGATTTCTTTCAGGGGAATGATTGAATAGAAGGGCCGTTTATTCGGACGCTCATCAAGGTCTTCCCTGTCAGAAAGTTCAACCACCCTGTTCATGACACCCACAGTGACTTTTTTCCCGCATTCGGGACAGATCCCCTTGTTCTGTAATGTCTGAACAGGATCCCATCGTATACCGCATTTTCTGTGGCCGTCATAGTGATATTTCCCTTCCTGGGGAAAGAGGTCAATGGTCCCTAGAAATTTTTGAGGGTCTCCTGATTTCATGGCTTTAATGATATCCGTGTAGGACAAGTTCGTGTCCAGGATGTTGGCGTTGCGTCCCAGTTTTTCGGGGGAATGAGCATCCGAATTTGAAACCAGTGTATATTTATCTAAAAAAGAGCACATCCAGTGCATGGGAGCGTCTGTGGAAAGACCGGTTTCAACAGCAGATATATGCGGTGTCAGGTCTTCAAAACATTCCTCAATGGAATCAAAGCCTGACTTTGATCCGAGCACAGAAAACCAGGGAGTCCATATATGGGCGGGAATAAAATATGTTTTTTCCGAAGCTTCCAGAATCATTTCCAGGAGATCTCTGGAGTCAAGTCCTAAAATGGGTCTTCCGTCGGATGTGATGTTTCCGCCGATCTGCAGCAAGGAATTTTGTATTTTCTCAGCGGTCTGGAAATCAGGGGCTAGAATAACATTATGCACTTTTCTGACGCTGCCGTTTTTTTTATATATGCTGCTTATTTCCGCTGAGAGTATGAATCTGATTTCCGAACAGAGGTCAACGGCTTTGGGTATATTCAGCTCTTTTTGATACTCTTTTTTGAGCTTAAACAGACCTTCTTCTGAAGGGACCAGTTTTTCTTTGAGTTCTTTCAGCCATCCGGGATGAGAAAAGTCTCCGGTACCTACCACGGAGATACCTTTCACACCTGCCCAGTAATGGATAAATTCAGGGGCAAGCTTCTTGCTGGTCGCCCGTGAGAAATGGGAATGGATATGGAGGTCAGCAATAAACCGCATCTTGATTCTATTTTAAACAAAAAACGGGTATGGTTCTATTTATTTATCTGCTGCCCTGTATCGTTTAAAGGAAAAATAAAAAGGCACTCCCCGGTTTAAGGAGAGTGCCATTTTTTGTCTTGCGTATAGCGTTATCGAGTTAAACGACGGTTACATTTTTTGCCGCAGGTCCTTTGGGACCCTGCTCGATTTCAAAGGTAACTTTATCGCCTTCTTTGAGAGATTTGAAACCAGATGCGTTGATCGCTGAATGATGGACAAACACATCCGGTCCGTCTTCCTGCTCAATGAAGCCGTAACCTTTGCTGCTATTGAACCACTTTACAGTTCCATTAGCCATTGTGGCATTCTCCTTTCCTAAGATACTCAAGGTTTCAAACTGGGGGATGCCACTTAAAAAAATGGTACTCTCCTGCAGAACGAAACCGGCTTGCTCCTAAGAGCAAACCTTTACTGATTAAAAGTATTATATCATATTTTTAAAAAAAAAATAAGCAATGAATTTATAAAATTCGATTTTTCAGTTCTCTTCGATCTCAAGTTCCATTTTTTCCAGATACAGATCCGTCCCCTCAAGAGTTTCGAGGTTAGTGGAACCGCATGAGCTGCAGTTAAGGACCAGGTCGTCTTTAATGGTCAGTGCCCCGCAGTCCTTGCATTTCAGTTTGAGAGGGACTTTTTCGATTTCCAGCTCAGCATCTGAAGCCAGGGTTTCTTTTTTATAGATGCCAAAGGCTGTCTCCAGCAGTTCCGGGACAGCTCCGGAAAGCACTCCGACCTGAAGCTTGACATAGGTGATTTTTTTGGAATTTTTTTCCTTCGCCTTCTGCTCCATGATTTCAAACAGGTTGGCGATTAGAGAAAGTTCATGCATTTGCTCGGCGCAGTTTTTTTAGGTTTTTTACGAGATAATCTACGAACTCTTTGATACCGCTTCCCTCAACAGAACTGATCTTGAATACTTTTAATTTCGGATTGACATCCAGGCTTTCCTGAACGGCCCGGTCTACGTTAAAGGGCATTTTATCCAGAAGGTCTGTTTTGCTGATGATAAGAGCGTCTGAAGTAAAAAACGCTTTGGGGTATTTTTTGGGTTTATCATCTCCTTCCGGGATAGAAAGAAGCACACACCGAAGGCTTTCCCCTAGATCAAAGCTGGCAGGGCATACCAGGTTACCGACATTTTCTATAAACAGAAAATCCAGGTCAGTGGGGATCTCTGAGAATACTTTGCCGACCATTTTTGCATCCAGATGACAGGCGCCTCCGGTAGATATCTGCCATGCTTGAATCCCTTTTGCTCTAATTCTCTCTGCATCCCTTTCGGTTTCAATGTCCCCTTCTATCACTGCCATTTTATAACTGGGGATGAGGACTTCTGAGAGTTTTTCAAGCAGGGATGTTTTGCCTGCTCCGGGAGAGCTGAGGAGATTGATGGCAAGAATTCCCTTTTCAGATAATTTTCTCCGGATATCTCCGGCTATTTTCTTGTTTGATCCAAGCAGGTCTTCCAAAACCATGACTTCTTGTTTTTTCATTTTGAAATATCTTTCAATAAGGATTTTAATTTTTAATAACCACTGGTATCTTCTCTTTCCTTTCCTAAACCCAGGACTAATGTTTTCCTCATGATTGTTTTGACTTTCTCTCTTATTTGAGAATGGTTCTTTATATGGTTATCACATAAAGGTATGGATTCATTCTTTTGTCTTCTTGTATTTGGGTAGAGTCACTGAGAACGTGCTTCCTTTTCCCGGGGTGCTCGAGACATCTATCCTCCCTGAATGAGCATCTATGATCTTTTTTGATATGGAAAGTCCCAGCCCTGAGCCTTTCCCCTGTTTGCCTTCGCTCCGGTTGACACGAAAAAACTGATTGAAGAGCTGGGGAATATGTTTTTTCTCTATTCCTACACCGGTATCCTTGATGTCAGTAATGATACAATCATCTTTTTCCCGGAACGATATCGTTACCGAACCGTTTGGTTTGTTGTATTTGACCGCATTGTTCATCAGGTTTGCAAAGGCCTGTTCCAGAGTTTCCTCATGTCCCCTGATAGTGCTTTTTCCTGTGGGAGGTTCGATTTCAAGATTTATTTTATTCTTTTCTGCAACGGGCTGCAGAAATTCGATCTGTTTTTTTAAAAGAGCGTGAAGGGAGACCTGTTTGAATTTTTCCACCAGCTGCCCTTTATCGATCCGGGCCGCATCAAGCCAGTCATTAATGAGTTCCAACAGGCTTTCGACTCTGTTTCTGGCTTTGGATAACATGTCTTTATGCTCTTTTGACATCTCTCCAACAGAACCTGAGAGCATGACCTCAAAGTACTGGGCAATGGCAACCAGGGGACTTCTGAGCTGATGGGACACCATTGTGATGAAATTTTCTTCTATAAGCTTTTTTTCTTTTCTGAGCGATTCGGCTTCCCGGAACAGCTTTATTTTTTCTAGGCCCCTTTTTATAATGACCCTGAGTTGTTCGGGGGTAAAAGGTTTGGGAAGAAAGTCATACGCACCTCTTTTCATAGCTTCTACGGCTGACTCGACGGTTGCGTAACCTGTAATGACGATCGGAACAGTATCCGGGGATATTTCTTTAATTTTTTCAATCACATCCAGGCCGCCGATGCCGGGCATTTTTAGGTCAACCAGCGCGATTTCTGGTTTCATTTCTTTGACCTTTTCAAGGCCTTTTTCTCCGTCCTCTGCCGTTTCGGTAAGAAACCCGTCTTTTTCAAGTATCAAACGGCAGGAATCGCGCATTGACTCTTCATCGTCAATAACGACGACAGAATGATTGTTTTCCTTCATGAACATTTCCTTATCTGGATCTATACTAGTTTATACAAGATTGAGCTTTGTTGTCCAGAGGAATATTTTATAATCAGTTTCGAAAAATGCCTTCTATCTCAGCAAGGATCTGTGTATCAGAGAAATGCTTGGCTGTAGAGGCTGAAGACGGACAGGCAGCCACACATGTTCCGCATCCTTTACAGAGGGCTTCGTTTACGACCGAAATGTCTCTTTCTTCATCAAAACTGATAGCTCCGTAGGGGCACAGGTTGTTGCAGAGTCTGCAGCCCGCACAGAGCTCCGGATCGATTTCTGCCTGAATCGGTTCGAGCTCTATTTGGCCTTTAGAGATATTGGATAATATTCTTGCTGCGGCTGAGCTTGCCTGAGCTACCGAATCTGGAATATCCTTGGGCCCCTGACAGCACCCGGCAATATAGACCCCGTCTGTCGCCGTGCTTGTGGGATCAAGCTTGGGATGTTTTTCAAGAAAGAAGCCGTCAGGGCTTCGGCTTATGGAAAAGAGTCTTGCTGTTTTTTCCACATCACGCTGGGGTTCTATAGCGTTGCAGAGGATGACCATATCTACCGGGATCTCTCTGTACTTTTTTATCAAAGTGTCTTCACATTTGATAATCAGCGGTTTTGTGCCGTTGTCAGAATGTCCGGATCTAATGACTTCGGATACTTTTCCACGTATGACGTTTACGTCTTCATCTAGTATCCTTGAATAGAATTCTTCATATCCTTTTCCGAACGAACGCATGTCAATATAAAACTGATACACCTCCGCATTGGTCCTGTCTTTTATAAGATGAGCAAACTTAAGAGCGTACATGCAGCACACACGTGAGCAGTAAGGATGAAAGTTGACATCTCTGGACCCAACACAGTGTATTATGCCTATAGCCCTGGGTTCTTTCCCGTTTTTCATCACAATATTGCCTTGAGTCGCTCCGGTGGAACTCACGATCCTTTCAAACTCTAGGCTTGTATGCACATTATCGAATTGGCCGTAGCCGTAAGGAGTGAGCGCCTCTGAATCGATGGTGTCGAAACCTGTGGTTACAAGAATCTGGCCTACCTTGATCTCTTCTATTTCGTCTGTCATGTCATGGTCGATGGTCTGTGCTTCACAAACAGTCTCACAGGCGTGGCATTCGACACAGAGCCCGCAGTTCAGGCATCTGGAAGCTTCTAGTGCTGCTTCTTCTTCGGAATAGCCCTGTTCCACCTCTTCAAAAGAAAAACGGCGTTTTTCAGGGTCAAGTTCTTTCATTTCAGTGCGGCTTTTTTTAGGCAGGTCCTTGAAAGGAGGGGAATACCTATGAGGCCGGTCATTTTCGTCTCTTTCCGGAAGGGGAGGGAATGTTCTTGTTTGAAAATCTTTTAATGGTTCTCCATTTATGAATTTATCAATCACTTCAGCAGCCCGTTTTCCGTCCCCCATAGCTGTGATAACCGCATCTGGACCGCGAACCACATCTCCCCCTGCAAAGACTCCTTCTATGTCTGTTTCCAGGGTGTCCTGATTGACGTCAATGGTGTTCCATTTCGTAAGTTTGAGATGGCCTTCCGTTTCAGCGTAACCGATCTCAGGAGACTGGCTGACAGCGATGATAATGGTGTCAATATTCAGATCATACTCGCTGCCTTCAATGGGAACGGGGCGTCGCCTCCCGCTTGAATCAGGTTCTCCGAGTTCCATTTTTATGCATTTCATTCCGGTTACTTTTCCTGATTTGCCTACAACCTCAACAGGAGCCGTCAGGTACTTTATATGGACTCCTTCAGCTTCAGCAGCCTGGATTTCAGCCTCTTCAGCAGGCATTTCCTTCCGGGTTCTTCTGTAAAGGATGGTCACTTCATCAGCTTTGAGGCGAAGGGCGGTCCTGGCTGCGTCTACAGCCGTGTTCCCTCCCCCGATGATAGCGACATTTTTTCCAACCGGCTGTGGTTTTTGAAGGCTTATATTGCGGAGAAAATCAACTCCATGATAGACACCCTCAAATTTATCTTCTCCGGGGATGTTCATTCTTCTGCTGCTGTGGGCACCTGTAGCGATATACACAGCCTGGTACCCCATCTTTTTTAAGCCCTTTATGTCAAAGTCTTTACCCAGAGCTTTATTTGTCTTTATTTCCACACCCAGTTTTTTGATATAATCTATATCCCGTTTAAGAATTTTTTTCGGGAGCCTGTATTCCGGTATTCCTACCGTGAGCATCCCGCCCTCAACCGGCAGCTTTTCAAAGATGGTGACATCGTATCCTTTTAAGGCCAGGTCATGGCCGCACACAAGGCCTGATGGCCCTGAGCCGATGATGGCGATTTTTTCTTCTCTTTTTTTCTCTATTTCTGGCGGGTCAGGTGCTCCTTTGTTCTCAAGTTCCCAGTCAATGGCAAATCTCTTAAGATTTTTAATGGAAACCGGTTTGTCTACAAATTTACGGTTGCATTCTGATTCACACGGGTGGTAGCAGACTCGACCGCAGACACTGGGAAGAGCATTTTGCTGCCTTATGAGACGGGCCGCTTCCTCAAAGCGCCCTTTTGAGATAAGGGTCACATAGCCTGCCGCTTCCTGATTGATAGGGCAGGTTTCGCGGCAGGGAGGCCTGCTGTCTTTATCTATGACATAGGTATTGGGGATTGCCTGGGGAAAGGTTTTATATATGGCTGAACGCAAGGACTGGTGTTCTTCAAAAGGATTGGGAATGCTGATCGGACATACATCGGAACATTCTCCGCAGGATGTGCAGTCATCTTTGACAAAACGAGCCTTCTTTCTTACCTTAACCGTGAAATTTCCTATGGACCCTTCCACTTCATCCACTTCACTTAAGCTAAGGAGCTCGATATTTTTGTTTTGGGCAACAGATACCATCTTCGGGGTAAGGATACATGCAGAGCAGTCCAGGGTAGGGAATGTTTTATCGAATTTGGCCATTTTGCCGCCGATAGTGGATTCCTTTTCTACTAAATAGACTTTATTACCTGAGTTAGCTATCTCTATAGCGGCTTGGATACCGGCAATGCCTGCTCCTACTATCAGAGTATCGGGATTAACGTTAACTTTTACCGGCTCAAGAGGCTGCTGAAGGGCGACCCTGTTTACAGCCGCTCTTATAAGGGAAGTTGCTTTTTCTGTGGCTCTTTCAATATCTTTATGAACCCATGAACACTGTTCTCTTATATTGACCATCTGGAACAGATACCTGTTCACACCGGCTTTCTCACAGGCCATTCTAAAGGTGGGCTCGTGCATCAAAGGAGAACAGGAAGCTACAATGATCCGGTTCAGCCCCATTTCTTTGATGTCCTTTATGATAAGGTCCTGGCCGGGTTCCGAACACATGAACTTGTAATCCCGGACAACAGCGACTTTGGGTGACTTTTTTATGGCATCTCGTGATTTTTCCACATCTACGGTAGCTGCGATGTTAGATCCACAGTGACATATATAGACCCCTATTTTTATGTTGTTGTCAGTCATCTTTGTACCTCTCTTGATATTTTTTCTGGTTCAAAAGGTATGAGTGAGCGGTTGAGGCCCAGCTCGCGGGGAGAGCCACCCAGAGCGTGACCGACGATCTGTGTGAAAAAGAGTACGGGAATCTTAAAATCCGTTTCAAATTTTTTATTTATTTTGTTTTGGTATGCTTCTAAGTTGATCTGGCAGAGGGGGCAGGTTGTGATAATGATATCCGCGCTGTTTTCCTTGGCGCATTCCAACAGTTTTTTATTGAGGCCCAGACCCACATCAGGATAGGTCGTCATGAGCATCCCGCCACAGCACTGAGTCTTCATTGGGAAGTAAACATTTTCAGCTCCCAATGCCTTACACAAGTTATCCATCATTTGCGGGTCGTCTTTATCGTCCAGCCCTCTTTCCGGCCTCACTATCTGGCAGCCGTAGTATTGAGCGATTTTTAATCCACCCAGGGATATTTTTGCCTTTGAGGCAATCGTCTCAATACCCACATCGTTAACAAGGACTTCAAGAGGGTGCCTGACCTCGACGTTTAAATTATATTCAAGTCCGACTTTCCTTAAAGCTTGGTTGACTTTCTCCCTAAGGATGCGGTTGTTTTTCAGGATATGATTTGTTTTATAAAGGATCGTATAGCAAGAACTGCAGGGTGCGATGATATCCATTCCCTGTTTTTCAGCAATAGCCAGGTTTCTCGCGGATATGACAAGGGATATAGTCTCTTTTGTAGCCATATAATAAGTGGCTCCACAGCAGTTCCAGTCATCTATTTCTATGAGTTCGTGTCCTAATTCGCTGAAGACGTATTTAACAGATTCATCATATCCTTTTGCTGACGCCTCAAGGCTGCATCCCGGGTAATAAGAGTAATTCATTTTTTTGCCTCCGAAAGCATAAAGGAAGAAGAAGAATGAGAAAGGGATATGATTACTTATGATTCATGCATGGGAATAATATTTTCTACAATCTCTGCTTCCTTAAGTATTTTAGAAAAGTTTTTTTTGTTTTTTATTTTTCTTGGGAAAAACCCTATCCTGCCTTTTTTGGCAAGTTTTAAAAACAGAGGGACCATTCCTAAAAGTTTAAATGGATTTGTTCTTAAACAGTAAGCAACTAAAAGACCTGGCTCGTAACTCAGCCCTAAATGGTTTACAAGCCAGACAAAAGAATTGGACAGCGCATAAACAGGGAATTTTTTTGGAAAAATTTCATTTTCGATGGCCAGCCTTTTCAGTGTGTAAATAATATCTGTGACTTTAACTCCCTGAGGACACCGGACGGTACAAGCGTAACAGGAAGCACAGATCCAGATAGTCCTGCTTGAGAGTATGGTATCAATTTCTTTCGCTCTGAAAAGGGCAATGATTTCCCTCGGAGTTATATCCATAGTATAGCTGACAGGACATGTAGCTGTGCATGTTCCGCACTGGATGCACTTTTTGATGCTTTTTCCGCCCGGGATATTTTTTACTTGAAGCAGAAAAGAATTCCTGAGTTCTCTTTCTTTTTCATTGAGAATGCCAGGTAGTATCTGATCCGCTTTTCCTTTGGTCATTTTTTCAGAAGCCTCTCTATCCGTTCGATCAGGTCGTCAGCCTTGACGGGTTTATCTATATAGTCATCCGGACCTTCCATGCCCTCTTGATCTCCCTTGAACTGGAATCTGGAACCAGTAACTTCTTTGACGGCAGAGATGAATATCACAGGTGTGTTTTGAACTGGCTTGAATTCTTTAGAGGTTTTTATGGCATGGCATAATGAGAATCCGTCAAAAAGACTGTCCATCATGATATCCAGAAGAATGAGATCAGGTTTTTCCGATAAGATCTTTTTCTTTCCTTCTTCGGGATTAGAAGCTGTGATAGCATCATAGGAAGCTGAATGAAGGATCGGAGTGATAGCGTCTCTGAAATCTGGGTCATCGTCAATGATTAAAATTTTTGCTCTTGCTTTTTCCATTTTGTTTCTCCTTTATTTACTGAAAGTATTTTTAATTGCCAGTTTTAATTCTTCTTTACCAAAAGATTTTATAAAATAATAAAAGATATCCTGTTCTCTAACTTTCGCCTCTAATTCTTTCGTATTTTTTTTGGTTGTCATTATGACTTTTGTATCCGAGTCTATATTTTTTATTATGGAAACGGCTTCATATCCTTTCATCTCTGGAAGTTCGACCGCCATTATGACACAATGATAATGATTGGATGTTATTTTTTTTATGGCATCCGTGAGCCCTTTTCCTGTTTCTACTTGGTATTCTTTGTGTTGAAGAAAGGACAATAATGATTCTCTATCTCTCTCATCAGGGTCAATGATAAGAATTTTTTTCTTAAAGTTTTTCATTTATCATGTCCTTGAGTTGAGTATAACTGCAATAATTGTGCCAAATCTAAATTTACTTTTATTCATTTGTAAATATCTTTTAAGTCTCTAAAAAAAAAGAAGTTAATATATTTTCTACTCAAAAAAGCAAAAAACACATTCTCTATATATTCACCACATAAGTGGAAATATTCCACACATTGTATGAACATGCCCCAATCAGGAGAACATTCATCAGTTACAAGTGAAGGGCTTGTCTAGAGACAAGCCCTTCACTTAAAGTATTTATAAGAAAGGAAACCGTCCCGAGGTGCTATGAATTGATGCAGGAAGAAATAGGCGGGAAGTGATTTGTTGAGGGATCACTATCCTATGATTGCCACCTCCAGGAACGATTCTTCTCATCGGTTTTAATTCCTCAAATGGTTTATAATTTCATGGACAGCCTTTTGTACCGGGGGACTTATTTTTTCTCCCAGGGCAACTGAATCCGGTTGTATCCCTACTACATACGCATTTTTTTGCATGGACAGATTTTTGATGCTTGATATGAAAGGTATGAATTTATGGCTTATCCTGGATTGACTGAGAATGTATTCCAATGGGAGAACGGTTATCTTGCCTGCTTTTTCATTAAAATCAACCGCGTCAAAGAAAACGAGGGTGTTGTTTTCGGTGTATCCTTCCAGTTTGTCGTCTCTGATTATTTCTGATTCAAGCCATACATTTTTAAATCCGAGACCGCGCAGCTTTTGGGCTATGTCTATGCCGCAAGCATCGTCACTGCGGTCCTGCTGTCCTGCCCCTATATAGACAGGGGAGCTGTTTTTCCTTATCTCCTCCAGTTTGTTTTTCCAGTTTCCGGAGGGAGCGTGTGTGACTTCAGCCATATGGGCGGAGCAGCTGATACAGGGGTCAAAGGCCCTGACAACGATTTCCATTCTTTGTTTGATCTCATCTTCTTTTCCTGAATCGAGGAGATTTTGGGCGGCAATGTGGCAGTATTTTTCAATATCTTCTGCATTCTGGGCTGTAGGTGTTACGATATCAACATAGGAGACGCGCCCATCGCTGATTTCATGATGATGGATAAGAAGCCCCCTTGGAGCTTCCACCAGACCTGTTCCTTTTCCGCTTGTTGCCGTGTATGTGACTGGCTCTGGATTTTCTCCATACTTGAGAACATCATCGACCAATTCTATGATCCTTTCGAAACAGTAACTGATTTCCAGGGCCTGGGCGGCATTATGAAACAAGGGATTGACTTCCCAGCGTTTGTTGAAGTATTTCTTATAGATTTTCCCAGTTTCACCCTTAAGCCTCTCCCCCAGGTTGTTGACTCTAGCCAAGGCTCCTACCGAGTAAGGCTTTTCTTTGTAGCGGCTGCGCTTGCAGTAGGAATGAGAAACAACAAACTCGTTTGTGAGTTTTTGGTAATCGTCTCTAAAGAATTTTTCGCCTGTGGAAAGCAGTATTTCGTCTCCCCAGAATCCGTAGTTATTGTTCCCGGGTTCACAGCAGGCATAGACAGTTTCTTGTTCGGGAACATCGGGATAATCAAGAGTGCAGAACAAATCAACGGTCTTTTTTACGAAGGGCATAAATTGAATAGCTCTGTTTTTTATAAAAAGAAGTTCATCTTTGGAGGGGAATGTACCGAATCCGCCAATGACTGGATTTTCACCGTGAATATAACGCCCGCTCAGGACCTTCATGATATGATTAGCAAAGTGTTTCATCTCAAGAGCTATTTTGACTTCAAATTCAAAGTCTGAAGCCATGGCTATGGCATTGGGATATCCCAAGTAATCAGGAAGAGCAAGGTAGTAGGTGTGAAGTGAGTGGCTTTCAACCATTTCTCCCATATGCATGAGTTCTCTGCAGAGATAGGATTTGGGATGTATTTGAATATTAAGTGCGTTTTCCATAGCCCGAAGAACCGCGTTTTTATGTGAAAGAGTGCAGATGGCACATATACGGGGAGACATGCTGACATCTTCTTCAGGGGTTAGGCCGATGGTCAGTTTTTCTATAAGGCGGGGGCCTTCGTATATACTGAATTTAACGTCTGATATCACTTTCCCGTCAATAGTGGCTGAAATACCACCATTTCCCTCAACTCTGGCTAGATGGTCTACTCTTATCTTTTTCATTTTGACTCCTTTTTTAATTGTTTCAAAAAATCGATCAGCTTTGTGCCTGAATAATTAGCCATGCGTTTCTTAATGGATTCAATATCAAATCCTTTTTCCTTTAAAAGAAAATATTCAGAAGTGAAGTTGGCCCCTTCCACCGGTCCCCAGCATCCAAAGCAGGGTACATTGTGATTCGGACATATGGAGCCGCACCCGTCTGCTGTCAGGGGGCCAAGGCAAGGGATTCCTTTGTTTAAAAGACAGTCATTTTCATTATATTTGCACGTGACACAGACAGGCTGCGGACATCTTTCCGGGAGAGTTCCTTTTACAGCCCGGGTGAAGAGGTCGAGAAACTGATCTTTCCCAATAGGACAGCCAGGAAGATAATGGTCCACTTTTATATAAGCATCTATGGGCTTGGACTGGACAGCTTTGGTGTGAGTCATCTCAATGTCTCCGTAGACATCTTTGTAGTTTTTTTCCCACTCTTTTTGATTTGTGAACCTAGCTTGGATTCCACCGACAGCAGCGCACAGTCCTATGGCGATCACAATTTCAGATCTCTCTCTTATGTCTTTGAGTTCTTTGATTTCTCTTTCTGTGCTTACAGAACCTTCTACAAGAGCGATGTCAAGCTTTCCATCTATATTGTCACTGCTTGCCATAAGAAAAGACTGTATGTCCACAGCTTTAAAAATATCAAGCAGTTCTTTTTCGCAGTCCAGAATGAGCAAAGCGTCTCCGGCACATCCTGTTAACTCATAAATTCCTATTTTTAATTTTCCATTATTCATTGTCTCCCCCTTAGATGAGCTCTCTCATATGAATGACATCCCAGTATGTGAAGACAGGGCCATCCAGACATGTGTAAATGTAGTCTATGGCGCAGTGTCCGCATTTGCCGACTCCGCATTTCATGCGCCTTTCAAGAGTCATCAGGATTTGATCCTTAGGTATATCGAGTTTTATCAGTTCGCTGAGAACAAATTTATACATGACGGGGGGACCGCAACCCATACTGTAAGTAGCAGGTGGATTTATATTCTTTATTTTAGAGAAAAGAGTGGTCACCACCCCTATGTTTTCCGTCCATTTCCCTGTATCGTCCTGATCCACAGAAAGGAGGCATTCTAAGTCCTCTCTTTCTTTCAGCGAGAGGAATTCTTCTCTGAGAAGCATCTCCGCCGGTCTCTTGGCTCCGTGCAGGAGGATCACTCTGCCGAACTGGTCCCGGTTGTCAAGACAGTAGAGCAGTACTGAGCGAAGGGGGGCTGCGCCGAGACCGCCCATAATGATCAAGATATCCTTTCCTTTCATTTGTTCTACGGGAAATCTGTTGCCGTAAGGGCCTCTGATTCCGATCATATCGTTTTCTTTAAGCCTGAAGATAGCATCGGTGACTATACCCGTCCTGCGGATACAGAATTCAAGGAGTCCCGGCCGGGAAGGAGTGGATGAAATTGAAAAAGGAGCCTCCCCAGCTCCCAAAACGGAAATCATAGCAAACTGACCTATTCTGTATCTAAAGGAAAGGGCTTTTTCCATATCTGCGATCCGGACTTGGAAAAATTTGACGTCTTCGGTCAAATGGTAAGTACGAACTATTCTTGCGGGTTCGGGAAGAAAAGGATTTTCTAATTGATTGGCTTTGTTTTCACTGTTCATTTTGTCACCTCTTTGCTTAATCTCTTCCAGAAGGCATCCACTTTTTCTCCGTCCAAGGATTTGCCTACTGTTTTTACATTTATGTCAACAGGGCAGGTGGCCACACATCTGCCGCAGCCAACACAGGCAGGTTTGCCGTACTTTGATATATATGCCTGAAGTTTATGTGTGTACCATAATTTCAGCCTGTCAGAGCGTTTTTTTCTGAAATTTTCTCCTCCTGCTACCTCAGAATAGCTTTCCAAAGTACAGGCATCCCAGCATCTTTTAATGTCCGAATAATTTTTCTCCAAAGCCGGTCTGTCTGCCACATTGTAGCAGTTGCAGGTAGGGCATACATTTGAACAGGATCCACAGGCCAAACAGGCATTTCCTAATTCTTCCCACATGGGATCATTGTACATAAGTTCCATGAGATCACCCAGTGAGTCAAAGTTTATTTCTGTTTTCAAGGCATTCTCTCTTTGGTCGGACCATTCAGCGAATTCTTTAATGTCTTTGTCAGATATGGCTTCTTCAAAGAGGTTAGCCTTTGTTCTTATGAGGTCATCCCCTTTGCTGGAACCGATCCACACAATGTATCTTCCCTTAAGCTCGGAAAAAAAGAGGTCATAACCCTCTTTGATGATGTGGGTTCTGGTCGACTTGCAGAGGCAGTTTTCATCAGGCCAGCAGGAATGTCCCAGGAGGAGAGTGTTTTTTCTGGATTCCATGTAATAAGGGTCATAGAATTCATGAGTGAAAAAGTCGTCCATTATCAGAATTCCGTGAATATCACAGGGATGGATACCAAAGATTATTTTCTTGGAAACGTGTGAAAAATCTTCCTTGTATTCTTTTTCAGAAGCTTGAAACATATTGATCGAAGGAGGAAGAAGGATCTTTCTGGGCGGGAGAATAGTCCGTGTACAGTCAGTATCAATCTTATTCAAATCCTGAATGGCTTCGAATTTATGTCTATCCGGCGCAACTTTTACGGGGGCCCATAGATCTGCTTCCTTGGAAATCTCTTCTAGGAAAGAATATAAGTTGTCTTCCTTTAGCTTTACGATTTTCATTTAAGGTGTCCTTTGATGTTCATAGAATTTTTTCATGAACAAGTAAGCATCACTTATCCATTTATCTTTATGCAAATTATGTGCCTATTGAACGGCTAAATGCTCATATTTTTTGTAAAGGCCTAAATTGTTGAATTAAAAGGGAGTAGGCGATCTTGTTTCGATAAGGAAAAAATCGTATGGTTTGAAAAATGAAATAGTGTAGAGATATTCCACACTAGGTGTTTAGATATGACATAGGTGGATACGGGGTTTTGATCACCTGATCTTGTATTTTTTTATTTTTGAATAAAGAGTCTTTCTGTCTATCCCTAGAATTTTTGCTGTTTTGCTTTTGTTCCCATGTTGAGATTTGAAGACAGATTCTATGTATTCTTTTTCAATTTCATCTAATGTTTTATATTTTCCTCCTGTCGGGTAAATCATGGGGCGGGAAGTGCTTATCCCATGATAGATAAGGTCATTCAATCCAACTTTTTTGCTTCTCGTCAATACCATGGCCCTCTCTATGGTGTTTTGGAGTTCTCGTATGTTCCCGGGCCAATCATACTCCATAATCGCTTTTTTCGCTTCAGTGGTAAAACCTTTGATATCTTTGGATAGTTTTTGGTTGTATTTATGAAGGAAGTGTTCTAGAAGGAGCGGAATATCTTCTTTTCTTTCCCTTAAGGGGGGTATATTTATAGGAACCACACTCAGGCGGTAGAAAAGGTCTTCCCTGAACTTGTTCTGTTTCACCCTTTCGGCAAGGCTTACATTAGTGGCTGCGAGTATACGGACGTCGACTTTAATTGGTTTTGTACTTCCGATTCTGGTGACCTCGCGTTCTTGAATGACTCGAAGAAGCTTTGCTTGTATATTCATGCTGGTATGGCTTATTTCATCCAGGAATATAGTGCCCCCGTCCGCAACCTCAAACCGTCCGTGTTTGGTCACATGGGCACCAGTAAAAGATCCCTTGACATGTCCGAAAAGCTCACTTTCAAAGAGAGTCTCAACCAGTGCTCCGCAGTCAACCACTACAAAGGGAGCCTCTCTTCTCTGGCTGTGTTTGTGTATTTCTGAAGCCAGAAGTTCTTTCCCGGTCCCGCTTTCTCCGGTTATAAGGACTGTGCTTTTAGTAGGACTGACTCTTTTCATGATGTCTATGACTTTTTCCATTGAACTGCTTTTTCCGACGACCATAGAGAGTTCATTCTGTTCAGTGTCTTTACTTTGTGCAAAACCCGCTTTAGCCTCAATTGTGTCTAGGGCCTTTTTTACTATTGTGCGCAGCTCTTCCGGGCTGAAAGGTTTGGCCAGATAATCAAAAGCTCCCTGTTTGATGGTATTGACAGCGGATTCTATGGAAGCAAATCCCGTGATGATTATGACAGGAACTTCAGGCATGGAATTTGTAATTTTTTTCAGGATTTTGATTCCGGGAATTCCTGGCAGTTTGAGGTCCAGAAGAAGGATATCAAATCTGGATTTATTTAAGATGTTTACAGCTTCCCGTCCATCTGCAGATGTGCTGACTGAATATCCGTCTTTTGTAAGAACCTGGGTACAGGAATCCCTTATGGATTCTTCATCATCAATGATAAATATTTTTGCTTTTTTAGTCTTTTTTGGGTTCATTTTTTACAGGCAGTATGACAATAAACGTGGAGCCCTCACCCACTTTGCTTTGAACCTCTATGGTCCCGTTATGCTTTCTTATGAAACTGTAACTGATAGCAAGACCCAGGCCTGTTCCTTTGCCGACCTCTTTGGTCGTAAAAAAAGGTTCGAAAAGCCTGTTTTTTACATCTTCAGGTATCCCCGGCCCTGTATCTTGGAAATGAATATGGATGGTCTTTTTGTCCTTATCGATTCCGGTTTTTATGGTCAAAGATCCATTTCCTTCCATTGCTTCTGCGGCATTTATGATTATATTTATAAAGACCTGCTGGAGTTGAGCGCTGTCAGCTGTGATTTTTGGTAGGGAAGAAAAGTATTTCTTTTTGATCGTGATATTTTGAAAGAGGGTTTTGGTTTCCATAATAGAGAGTGCTTTTTCCACGACATCGTTTATATTGACCAGATTTGTTTCAGGTTCTTTGGGTCGGGCGAACTCAAGCAGTCCCTTCACGATTTCTTTGCACCTTGTTGTTTCTTTGACAATTTTTCTTAGATTATCATAATAAGGTGTGTCTTTATCAATGTCCTCTAATATCAGATGACTGTATATGAGTACCCCTCCGAGAGGATTATTGATTTCATGGGCAACCCCTGCAGCCAGTTTTCCAAGAGAAGCCAGTTTTTCGGACTGAATAAGATGGGCCTGCATTTCTCTTAGTTCTTTGGTGCGTTCTTCCACTTTCTTTTCAAGTGTTTTGCCCCACTCTATCAATTTATTATTAGCCGCATCAAGGTCATCGGTCATCTTATTAAAAGATTCAGCAAGGTAGCCTATTTCATCTCTGGAATTGACTTCAACTTTGTGGGAAAGATCTCCTCTGGCGATTTTTTGAGTCGCTTCCACTATTTTAAGGAGGGGATCTATGATTCGATTGGTGGAAAAATAAAGAAGGACCAGCAGCAATATGACCAGCATGGAAGCCATGAATGTAAAAGTTATCATGACTTTGTGAGCAATATCTATATAAGGTTTTTCGAGCATACCCACATAGAGCATTCCAATGATCTGATTTTCTAAATTTTTTATGGGTTCATAGGCTGTGATGTACCAGTTATTAACCACAAAGGCTCTGTCTATATAGGATTTGCCGTTTTTTAGTACAGCATCACTCACTTTTTTGGATACTCTGGTTCCAATGGCCCTTAAATCATCTTTGTTCTTAACATTGGTAGATATGCGGAGGTCATTTAAGAAAATCGTTGCTGTTCCTGTCTCGTGTCCTTTGTATTGTTCCCCTTTGTAAACCATTTCCTTAACACTGTCGACAATTTCATAGTTCCTGTTTATGAGCACTCCCCCATACAAAACTCCAAGAAGATGGTTATCTTCATCCAGAATAGGAGAGGCTGCTTTCAGAATCATCCCGCTTGTTTCTTTATTTTTGGATGATTTAGCTGCTTTTGGTGTGGGCTTGATCTCTATGACAGCCTTATCAGCGAGCTCTTTTCCTTCTCTTAATAGGAGTTCTCTAGAAATTATCTGAGGGGATGCGGTGACTTCCTTTGATAAGGCTCTCTGAATAATTTCGTCTTGGGATCTGTCATCTCCTGTTATGCCGGGATTTCGTGTTCTTATGATGACAACTCCTTTGGGGTCTGTCACATTAAGTATATCCAGTCTGTGTTTTTTTCTTAGCTGGTTCAAATATTTTGATATGGGAACATAATCTTTTTTTTCCAAGCTATTTTCAAGTCTTTCCCTTTCAGAGGTTAAGCTGACGAGTTCTTTTATATCGCTCACTCTTTCATTGAATACCATCCATGCTGATGATAGGTCGTGTTTGACTTTATCCTGGGCCTGTGAAATGAGGGTATTACGGATAAGTCTTGAACCAAGAATAAGAGTTATAATACCCCCAAGCAATATGACAAGAAGAAAGCTTAGTATTATTTTTTTTCTGATCGAAAAGTGAGGAATCTTCATTGGTTGAATGTATGCTAAATTGTTCGTATCAAACTAATTTTACTGTATTTATAGAACCAACTCAAGTTGACTGTTCTGTTCTATGATGGTTTTAAACGCCTTTTTTGTGTGGTGTGCCTTATTCGATAAAGATCCCTTCGATCTCCGCAAGAATCTGGTTGTCTCGGAAATGTCTCTGCTGGGAAGCTCCGGAGGGACAGGCTGAGACACAGGTTCCGCAGCCTTTGCACAAAGCGTCGTTTATTTCTGAAATCCCTTCCTCTTCATTATAGGATATGGCGGTAAAAGGACACAGATTGACACATATTTGACAGCCTGAACAGAGTTCTCTGTCGATCTCAGCTGTGACGGGCTCGAGCTCAAATTTTCCTTTATCAGCCAGGGATAGGGCTTCAGAAGCCGCAGCACCGGCTTGCGCGACCGTATCCGGGATATCTTTGGGCCCTTGGGAAGTACCGGCTAAAAACACCCCATCTGATGCTGTAGAGACAGGGGCTAGTTTGGGATGTCTTTCTAAGAAGAAGCCGTCCTGACTCATACTGATATTAAAAACTCTGGCGATATCAGATTGATCCAGTCCGGGCTCCAGACCTGTTCCCAGAATCACCATATCCAAGGGAATTCTCCTTATGGTTCCGATGAGCGTATCTTCCACTCGGGCAATGAGTTTCCCTTCTTCTTTTTCCGTTATGGCCATATCCGTTATCTCTGATACATTCCCTCTTATAAATTTAACTCCTTCCTCAAGAAGTCGGTGGTAGAATTCTTCGTAACCCTTCCCAAAAGACCTGATATCGATATAAAATTCATAGATTGTGGCATCTGTTTTTTCTTTGAGCAAATGAGCAAATTTTAACAAATACATGCAGCAGACTCGAGAGCAGTAAGGATTGTAGTTCTCATCCCGTGACCCGACACAATGGATAAGCCCCACTGACTTGGGTTTTTCTCCATTGGCCATGAGTATTTCTCCGTTTGTAGGGCCTGACGCACTGTTCAGCTTTTCGAATTCTAAACCCGTGATTACATTTTCGAATCTTCCGTATCCTAAGGAGGGGATCCTCTTGGGATCAAAAGGTTTAAATCCTGAAGCAACAATAATACTTCCCACTTCGATTTCCATCTCTTGATCTTCCATTTCATGATTAACAGCTTCTTTTTCGCAGACTTTTTCACAGAGCTGACAGCCACCGGTTTTAAAATGGATGCAGGCTTCCTCATCCACAAAAGGAACCATGGGGACAGCCTGTCTTATGGGAACTCGAATGGCGGAATTGGGGCCAAGATCCATCTCCTCATGGACCACTATTCTTCCATGAATGTCTTCTAAGGTGATGGCTTCTGTTGGGCAGAAGAAGGCACAGGCACCGCACCCGATACAGGCTTCAGATTCTTCTCCAAATGGAGGGAGAATTTTTCGATCCGATCCGCGGTCGTTAAAACTTATGGCATTGGCTCCCACTACTTGTTCACAGGCTCGCACGCACAGACCACAAAGAATACATTTCTCAGTAGGGTCTTTGATCTCAAAGGGGGTTTTCTCTATGCCCATTTTTTCAGCGATCTCTTTAACCGGTTCCGCATTCGGAGCCTGGGCCATTAACAATTGAACATTCACCTTGCGGGCACTGACCGCATCTTCTGAATCTGTTAGGACCTCTATGCCTTCTCTGACTTCGGTATTACAGGAAGTAACCAGATCCACTTTATCTCCCATTTTTCTCTCAACGACACACACACGGCAGGCCGCATAAGGTTCCAGAAGAGAATGATAGCAAAGGGTGGGGATATCGATGTCTATTTTTTTAGCTGCTTGGAGTATGGTGGTTCCTTTTTCCACTTCAATAGGTTTATTATTGATGGTCAATCTTATTTTTTTATTTTCATTCATTATTATTCTCCTTTATTTTCTAGATCGCATCTCAAGCATCTTTTGGCTTCTTCCACAGCCATTTCTTTGGTAAAGCCCAGCTCGACTTCCTTGAAATTAGATTTTCTTTCTTCAATAGATAAAGCGGGTATCTCTGGCCTTTTCAGTTCAGATAATTCTTCAGGAGTCACTTGGACAGGAGGGATATCCAATTTTGGTTTTATAGGACTGTATTCTCGGGCTATGTTTTCTCCTCTTAAATATCTATGGATTGATTCAGAGGCAATTTTCCCAGCTCTCATGGCTTCTAAAACAGTTGCCGGTCCTGTGACCACATCTCCACCGGCAAAGATTCCGGGCACATTGGTCTCCATGGTTTCCGAATTGACTTCCAAGGTATTCCACTTGGATATATTGAGTTTCGTGTTTCCTTGGAGAAACTCCAAAGCAGGTTTTTGTCCTATGGCAGGAATAAGAGTATCGATTTCCAGTTCATATTCGCTTCCCTTAATAGGTTGAGGCCTTCTTCTGGCTGATCTGTCGAATTTTCCCAATGACATCTTCTGACATTTGATCTTACTCAGCTTCCCGTTTTCAGAAAAGGCCTCAACAGGAAGAGTCAAAAATTCAATTTTAATTCCTTCTTTCAGAGTCTCCTCGATTTCTTCCTCATTGGCAGGCATTTCCAGTTTTGTTCGTCTGTAAAGGATGGTCACCTCAGCTCCCAACCTCCAGGCAGTGCGGGCCGCATCTATGGCTGTATTTCCTCCTCCGATTACAGCTACTTTTTTGCCTATCTTTGCTTTTTTGTTCAAATTGTATTCTTTGAGAAACTGGAGAGGATCAACAACTCCTTGTGTCTCTTCTCCGGGGATACCCAGTTTGGAATTTACCAGAGCTCCGGTTGCAATAAAAAGCGCTTTATATCCCTGGTCAAAAAGGTCATCTATCTGGAGATCCTTTCCGATTGTGGTATTGGTTTGAATCTCAACTCCCATTTCCTTTATATCATCGATCTCAGCCTGAAGCACATCCTGAGGAAGCCTATACTCTGGTATGCCCCAGGATAAGACGCCTCCAGGCACAGATTCGGCTTCAAAGATCGTTGGTTTGTAGCCTCTTTTTACCAGCTCCCACCCCGCCATAAGTCCGGCAGGACCCGAACCTATGATGGCGACTTTTTCATATTTTTGGGGAACCGGTTCCACTTTAGGCTTTTCACCATTTGATTTTTCATAGTCGGTGAGAAATCTTTTGAGAGATCTTATGGAGATGGGTTTATCCACTTCTCCGGCTCTGCATCTTGTCTCACAGGGATGGTTGCATACCCGGCCGCACACACTCGGCAAGGGATTGACCCAGCGGTTCACTTCCAGGGCTTTTTTAAAGTCACCTTGAGCAATGAGAGCTATGTAGGAAGACGCTTCTGTCTCAATAGGACAGGCATTTTGACAGGGAGAAGGGACCAGATCTGTACAAACCCCGGCAAGGCATTTTTTGTATTTTATGTGAGAGATATATTCTTCTCTGAAGTTTCGAAGTGTCGTCAGAACAGGATTAGGAGCGGTGTTTCCCAAGCCGCATAAGGCTGTGGCTTTGATATTTTTTGCCAGATTCTCCAATAAATCCAGATCCTCCATTTCTCCCCTGCCTTCTTTTATTTTGGTGAGGATCTCCAACATTCTGGGAATACCCTCTCGGCATGGAGTGCACTTTCCGCATGATTCGCCTTTACTAAAGGTTAAAAAATAGTGGGCTAAGTCCACCATACAGGTGTTTTCGTCGAGAACAACCATTCCCCCCGAACCCATCATGGAGCCTACTTGAGTGAGCTGTTCATAATCAAGGGGTAAATTGAGATGTTCAGCTGCAACACAGCCTCCGGAAGGTCCTCCTATCTGGACGGCTTTGAACTTACGGTCTTTTTCGATCCCATCACATATGTCAAAGACAATTTCACCCAGACTCAATCCCATGGGAACTTCGACGAGACCTGTATTCTTGACTTTGCCTACCACGGAAAACACCTTGGTTCCTTTACTGGTGTCTGTTCCTATAGAGGAGAACCATTTGGCTCCTCGCATGATTATGGGAGGAACATTGGCCCAGGTCTCTACGTTATTTATGTTGGTGGGTTTTCCCCAGAGTCCTTTTTGAGCAGGATAAGGTGGGCGGGGCCTCGGTTCACCGAGACGGCCTTCAACTGAAGCCAACAGAGCGGTTTCCTCTCCGCACACAAAGGCACCGGCGCCTCTGACCACGCTGATATCAAAATTAAATCCTGAGTCCAGGATGTTTTCTCCTAAAAGTCCGTAGTCTCGAGCCTGATCAATAGCAATCCGGATCCTTTCTAGAGCTAAGGGATATTCATTTCGGATATAGATATATCCTTGCTTGGCTCCCATGGCATTAGCCCCTATCAGCATCCCTTCGAGGATGGAATGAGGGTCAGCTTCGACCAGGCTTCTATCCATGTAGGCTCCAGGGTCACCTTCATCTGCGTTGCAGATGATATATTTTTCTCCGTTGGAACTGTCGGCATTCCGAACAAATTCCCATTTCATGCCTGTAGGAAATCCGGCTCCACCTCTTCCTCGAAGTCCTGAATTTTTGATTTCAGTAATGATTTTCTCAGGCTTCATCTCAGTTAAAGCTTTAGCTAAAGCACTGTATCCATCATTAGCTATATAGTCATCGATTTTTTCCGGGTCAATAATGCCTCGGTTTCTAAGGGCTATAAGAACTTGCTTTTTAAAGAAATTGATATCACTGAGTACAGGAATGGGAGATTTTTCTTTGGGAGGCGTGTACATCAGTTTTTCAACCGGACGCCCTTTTAGGAAATGCTCTTCCACAAGATAGGGGATATCCTTCTCTTCAAGTTTTTGATAAAAAATATTTCCTGGCTGCACCACAAGCAGGGGCCCTCTTTCACAGAATCCATTACAACCTGTAGTGACGACAAGAATTTCATCCTCAAGCTCATGTTTTTTTATTTCTCTTTCCAGGGCTTCCTTGATTTTAAAAGAGTTATTTGAGACACAGGCTGTTCCTGCACATACCATGAGGTGTATGCGGTAAGCTTTTTCTTTTTCCATTATTTTCCGCTCCTTTTATGCATCTGTTTTTTCGCTTCCTTTTCCCAGGGCGTATTCCTTTGCGATCTTTCCACCCATTACATGTTTTTGGAAGATTTCTTCTACCTTTTTTTCATTCAGAGCTATGTATTTGACTGGTGCCTGATCTAAGACTTCAATGGTTGCCATGGGTTCTTTGCTGCAGAGACCGGCACATCCTGAGTTTGTTAGAAAGATGTCAGAAGAATCATGTTTTTCTATTTCTTCTATAAAGGCATTCATTATTTTACGTGCTCCAGCAGCGATGCCGCAAGTTCCCATATGTACGGTAATTTTGACTCTATAATCTCCTCCTTCGCGGAGTTTAGAGGTTCTTTTCTTTTTTTCTTTGATCTTTTGTAGGTCTTTAATGGTTAACTTTGGCATTTGTGTCCTCCGTTATTTGTATTTATCTAAAATAGACATCACTTTGTCTTCTGATAGTTTGCCGTGGACATCCTCCCCGACCACCATAACAGGAGCTAGGCCGCAGCAGCCTAAACACCGGACTTCATCCAAACTGAACCTGAGATCTTCAGAGGTTTCCCCTCTTTTAATTCCCAGTTCCCTTTCCACTTTATGCATGATTCGAGCTCCTCCCCTTACATGGCAGGCGGTTCCCAGACATATGTTGATTTTATATTTCCCCCTAGGAGTCAGACTAAAGGCTGAGTAGAATGTAGCCACACTAAGCAGTCTAGATAAAGGGATATTGAATTCTTTGGATACTCTCGTCATGGCTTCTCTAGGAAGATAATTGTATTCTTCTTGAATATCTTGGAGAATAGCCACAGTGGCATTAGGATTATCTTTGTATTTTTCGATGATCCCGGATAATTTGTCCTCATTGATTGCATCTTTCATTTTTGCCTCCCAATAGAATCGAGTCCTTTTTTTATGTTTGATTTTATGATGCGAAGAACTTCCGGCGAGTTAATTCGAATGCCGTTTAGTTGTGATTTTATTTTTTGGGTGTCGAGCCTATATTTTTTTCCATTAAGTTGGTGTATATAAATTAAATTGACCTCAGGATGACCGGATATGATGGAGATAAGGGTTGAAGTCATATCTCCCATAGGTTTTCTGTCTATATGACTGGTTTGGAACACGGCTTTTAAATGAGTCCCTTTTCCTGGCTTTGATTCTATGGAAAAAGTTCCATTGGCTGCTTTGGCTGATTCTGAGAGTAGAGAAAGACCAAGTCCCACAGTGCGTGTGTTTTTAGTTGTGAAAAAGGGATCCAGGGCTCTGTTTAGCGTTTTTTTATTCATTCCTTCTCCGTCATCAGAAATTTCCAATATGGTCTTGTCATTTTTGGTATTTTCATTGAATTTTATCTTTATATTTTTAGCTTTAGCTTTGATTGAATTCTCAGCAATATCTAAAATATGTAGAGAGATATCTTCCATTTTATTTCATCAATGAATTATTTTCCTTCCTCCTTGATTGAGAAAAGCTTTCTTGATTTCCTTAATACTTATTTTTTCTATATAAAACAATGTACAGCACTGACCGATTTGGCTGAGAAAATGGGCATCAGAAAAGCATACCAGAGGCAGCTCTGGTTTATATCTTTTTTTAGCTTCGGATAAAGAGAGTAAGGGGGAGACCTCCAAAGCATCGAGTTCGATCGTATCAGGGATAAATCCCAGCTGGCTGATGAGGCTGAAGGCCTGACGGTCTATATGTGAGGCTATAGCTAGTCCCTCTAAGGAATGAATGAGTTTTATAACTTCTTCTAGAGGAATAACTGTGGCACCTATAAGAAGATGTTTGTTGAAGTGAAGTACTTCTCCCAATTCATTGACAGCCACCTGAAGACCAAATGTTTTGTCATCGTTTTCTCCCGGGAGGTTCTGGTATATTTTCTTTTGCAGTTTAGATACGGATGATATGTTATTAAAAAGCGCTAAAACATGGACTTCTTCTTGAGTTGTCACTTCTATTCCAGGAAGAACGTGGATTTTGACTTTTTTTGCTGCTTTTCTTAAGGCAAGAACATTTTCTGCAGAATTATGATCGCATATCCCTAGTACGTCTATGTCTTTTGTTTTTGCTTGAGTGACAATATTCTGAGGAGACATTTCCAGGTCACCACAAGGAGAGAGGCAGGTATGAATATGAAGATCAGCTTTTACTTTTCTCAACATTTTTTATTATGTGCCCTTCAATAGTTGATACAGTTCTCCAGAAATTTCGAAAGCAGTTTTTGGGGTGGTGAGAATGGGACAGTTTTCTTGTTCGGCTTTTTTTAAAGTATCAGAATCCGGTTTTCTGTTGTTGACGATGATGATTCCTGAGAGTTCTTTTAATTTTGCAACCGCCACTATATTCAAATGGATCTGTAAAGTGATCCAAATGTATTTTTCTTTGCTGTTTGCCATCACATCTGAAAGAAGGTCGCTGGTATAACCTCCTTTCACTTCATTGTCCAGAAATTTTTTTGCAGTGAGTATTTCCAGATTGAGGTCTTTTTTTATTTTATTTAATTTCATTTTTATTTACCCTTTGCGTCAGACTTATGATTGTTTTTTCCTGTCTTATTTATGGATTTTGTTTTATTGAGAAGTTCTGAAAGCTCTTTGGATAAATCTCTGAGTTTTTTAGGGAGCATAAACACACAATCTAAAAGAGAGCTCTCTTTTTTTACCACGTCTTCGGCAAAAGCTTCACAAGTAGGAGACCCGCAGGCTCCACAGTCGATCTTAGGTAATTTTTCATATATTTTCTCTATTTCTTTTCTTTTTTTTATGGCTTCGGTCAGGTCATCATTGAGAGGTTTCAAAGGCCGTGGGCGGAGCTTGTGTCTTTTGAAAAAATACCCTTCTGAATATTTTTTACGCACCTCTTTGACATCCGGGCATCTTTTTATTTTTTTCAATTCAAGTTCTTCGATCAGCCGCAGGATTTTGTTGTAGGATATGTAGAGATTTTCGACAGTGAGAGAGCCGCCGATACACCCTTGAGGGCAGGAGTAAGCCTCGATAAAATCTATATGTTGAAGCGATCCTCTTTCCATATCATCGAATACTTTGAGGATTTCCGGAAGTCCAGAAACAGTCAGCGAGTTCTTGAGTTTAAGAGTTCGACTTAATCCCCCTGCCATAGCCCAGCCTAATCCTAAAATACAAAGGTTATCTACAGATTCATCAGATTCTTCATTGTCGATATTTTCCATGGTTGCATGCAGTGGTCCATATATATCAGATATTGAGATGGCACCGTCAAGATATGACTTTTCCTTTTCAGCGGGTTGTTTTATTGAGATCATTTTTGCAGGGCAGGGGGTGATATAAAAAGCGCCTATTTCTTTTTCCTTGAGTCCGTATTGCCTGGATTTTCTCTGTTTGACTTCCCGGGCAGCGATTTCCCTGGGAATATCTATGGGCGTTATATGATTTATCAGGGATGGATATTTAACTTGAATGAGGCGAACCACAGTAGGACATGTATTTATAATTAAAGGCTTTGTTTCAGAATTTTCTCGTAAGTATTCTAGGAGGGCAAAACTGACCTCTCCACAGCTTAGAGCCAAGTCATAGGCATCATCAAATCCTAATTTTTTGAGTCCGTTTAGAATTTTGCCGGGAGTGATTTTTTGGCCAAACTGGGCAAAGAGAGCAGGGGATGGAACAGCCACAGTATGTCTGAATCTTGTTAACTCTCCGAAAGGATCGGTAAGGGGGGTAATAGCGCCCGAAGGACAGGAGGTGATACATTCGCCACAATCAATACATTTTTCGTCATCGATTTTTGCTTTGCCCCCTCTAACCCTTATAGCTTGTGTAGGGCAGACACGCATGCATTTCATTCGGCCCAAACATTTATTTTCGTCTACTCTGACAAAATGAAGATAATGATTCATGATGCCCCCGAATTATTGAGAAAAAAGAATATTTCAAGAGTGGTCCCTTTTCCAAGAATGGATGAGATTTTGAATTTATCAGCATTCTTTTTTATGTTAGGAAGCCCCATTCCAGCACCAAATCCCATCTCTCTGTATTCTTCTGTGGCCGTAGAATATCCCTCTTTCATGGCAAGGGATATATCTTTTATTCCGGATCCTTTATCATCCACTCTCAAGCGGATCAGATTCGGGTTGAGACTGAAAGTAAGAAGGCCTTTATCCGCATACATCACCACATTCAATTCAGCTTCATAAGTGGCAATAGCCGTACGCCTTATGATCGAATTTGATATCCCAGTCTCTTGAAGAATTTCTTTGATCTTGCTTGATATATTGCCGGCTCGGCTGAAATCCTTTCCTTTGATTTCAAATTCTCGAGTCAGGACGTTTTCTTTTTCTGTCATGATTTTTTATTAGATTCAGAATATACTCCAGCTAGGTTGTGACTGTATAACAAGCCACATGCTGTATACATCATAAGGTCAGTAAGAAGGATAGGAATATCTTTTTTCTTTGCGAGTTTTATTCCTTCAGGATCAGGCTTTTTTCCCCGGACATAAACAATGGCCTTGGCCTCTATGATGTCTGCTGTGCGTACAGATTGAGAGTTACTGAGGCCTGTAAGAAGAAGTATCCCGGGCTTTGCAAAGGCCAGAACATCACTCATCAGGTCTGAGCCGCCCGCAAATTCAATATTGTCATCAATATGAGATTCTCCGCATATTATTTCAGCCTCAAGCAAACGGATAATTTCTTTTAAGGTCATTTCAAATTAGTTCTCTTTAGCAAGGGTTTTTATGGTCACATCACCTTTTTTTATGATCCTTTCTGAAGGAGAAATGACAGTAGGACAGTTTTCCCAGCACATTCCACAGCCATTGCATATATCCGTATCCACATACCTTGCTTTTTTGTTTATTTTCACTTTAAAGTTACCAACGAAACCAGAAATTTCTTTGACTTCACTGTAGGTTAAAAGTTCGATATTGGGGTGTTTTCCTATATCCGACATTTTAGGGGTTAATATGCAGGCGGAACAATCCAGAGTGGGAAATGTTTTATCAAGCATGGACATGTGTCCTCCGATGGAGGCTTCTTTCTCCACTAAATAGACTTTTTTACCTGAATTGGCATAGGTAAGAGCGGCATGAATACCTGCGATACCGCCTCCCACAATAAGGACTTCGGGTCTGACGGGGACTTCTTTTTTCTCTAAAGCTTCATGCAGTGCCACTCTTTTTACCGCAGCGGCTATAAGGGTCTTTGCTTTTCTTGTGGCCGCTTCCGGGTCTTTGGTTACCCAGGAAACATGCTCTCTGATATTTGTCATCTGGAAATAGAAAGGATTCAGGCCCCCTTCAGAAGTGACGCTTCTGAAAGTGGGTTCGTGCATCAAAGGGGAACAGGATGCAACGATGACCCGGTTGAGATTATATTCTTTGATGCTTTTCCTTATAAGGTCCTGTCCGGGATCAGAGCACATGAATTTGTATTCTGTGGAAAAGGCGACATTATCGAGCTTTGAGGCATACTCGGCCACATCAAAGACATTTACTTTGTTGGCAATGTTAGCTCCGCAGTGACATATAAAAACTCCTATCCTTGGTTGGCCGTTATCAGACATTGATTCCTCCGGTTTCGATTTTATCCCATATTTGACTGGTTTGAATAAGGGACCGTGAAAATCCCATCTCTTCTCTAGAGAATCCGAATGCCAGTCCCATGAGCTGACTGAAAAACAGGATGGGCATTTTAAAGTCTTCCTTATATATTTTTTTTATTTTGTTTTGGGTTATTTCAAGATTAAAAAGGCAGAGGGGGCACAGCGTTACGATGGCATCAGCTCCTTTTTTTTGAGCCTCTTTAAGGATGATATAATTGAGCCTGGCTCCTAGTTCTTCCAGATTGGCTGTAAGGGCTCCCCCGCAGCATTTGGTTTTGGCTGTGAAATCAACCGTTTCCACCCCCAATGCCTGGAGGAGACTATCCATGCTTTGCGGATAATCCACATCGTCAAATTCTGTGAAAGGCCTTACCACTTGACAGCCGTAGTAAGAAGCCACCTTGAGTCCCTTAAGTTCCTGCTGGACCTTTTCTTTTATCCGGTCTATTCCTATTTCTTTAGTCAGAACCTCAATAGGATGTTTGACGTTGGTGTTTCCTTTATATTCAAGACCTAATTTTTTTAACTGGGAAAGGATCTTTTCTGATTCATCCGAACCCTCTTTGAGGAAATTATTGGCTTTCTTTAAGGATAAATAGCAGGCCGCACAGGGCGCGATAATATCTTTTCCCTCTTTTTCTGCGATAGAAAGATTGCGTCCGTTTATGGCTGCGGCTTTTTTATCATCCACGGACATCGAGGCCGTGGCCCCACAGCAGTTCCAGTCAGGCATTTCTTCAAGTTCAATGCCCAGGATCTTAAAAACGGGAAGAATAGATTCTTCGTAGTGTTTGGCATTGGTCTTAGCAGAACAGCCAGGATAGTATATGTATTCCTTCATCAGGCTTCCTCCTTTAACATTCTCAGAAGTTTTTTCAGCTGTTTTTTGTTTTTAATGGATTCTTTTTTTATGCTCATTCGTCCTGTTTTCATCAGCTTGAGACCCAAAGGGGCCATCTTGAAAAGGCCGAAGGGATTGAGAGTCTTGAGATAAAGATTGAGCATGAGCCACAGCTCCGAACTCCGACCGTTATTTATCAATATTTTATGCATTTCTTTGTACATAACCGGGACGGGGAATCTGGATGGCCACATGTTTTTTTCAATCGAGAGTCTTTTAATGGCGTACATGACATCAGTGATTTTTATTTTTGCGGGGCAGCGGACCTGACAGCTGTAACAGGAAGCGCAAAGCCATGGAGTGAAGCTTTTCAGAACCGTATCTTCAAAACCGCCTTTGGTCAGGGCGATTATTTTTCTTGGAGTTAGGTCCATGTAAGCCGCATCCGGACAGGAACTGGAACATGTGCCGCACTGAATGCAGCGGTCTATTTCTTGGCAGTGACTGAGTTCCTTTATTGTTTCCAAAAAGTCAAGATTTAGATCTTCCTCAAAGCACACTTTTTCCTGGATTTCCATAGATCCTCCTTAAAGATATTATTGTGGTTGGGGTACGGTATTTAGGTAAAGTATGAAAGCAATTTTGTAAAAACATAATTTTTCAATACTTGTGAGTAGTGACTCACAATAGACAGAAAAAGACCTTTCTTTACAGCCTTCCTGTCTTAAAAGATACTTTCCTGCATCAATGAATTACAATCTTAAATTAATTATGTTTCCTTCTTTTTCTTCCTGCACGTCAATTCTATTTTGAATTTTTTCTCTTGTCAATGAAAAAATTGATTTTGCATAGGAATTGATTTCAGGGTGATTGTTTTCTATAATCTCCTCACATGTATGTAGCTTTTTGACCTTGATTGTGTTTGTGTTATAGTAGGATTAATAAAGAATTTTTCCAGAGGATTCATGCAACAAGAAATATTTTTCGCGAAACATTCTTTTTAAACTTGCTTTTTTACTTTAAAAAAAAGTAAAATTTAGAAAAATGAGAAGGAAGGAGGAAAAATGAATAAGAAGATTTTCTCTTACTTGGGAATTGTACTTCTGATATTTGTTATCCATAGCTGTTCCTCGCATCCAGAGGAGGCTCTTTTAGACAGATATTTTAATGCCATGTCATTTAATGACCTGAATACACTTTCCACCATGGCTATTGAACCAGCTGATTTTGACTTTGATTCATGGGAGATAGTGAACGTTTCCGAAGAACACACTGAACCTTTCGCTCTGGCCGAGATGGATCAAAAAGAAAAGGAACTAAAGAAACAACTCGATGATCTAACAACGAAGACTCTTGATGCCAGAGATGCCATGGATGTGGCTAAATTTGAGATGGAGAGGCGTCGTACAAGGGCTAACATAAACAAGTTCAATGAAGCTGAAGAAAATTATAACAAACTGTATGAAGAACACAAGGCACTTCAGAAGGAATACAACGAGACAGGGCAAGCTGCAGAGCGGGAAGAGAAAATCTCCCTCTTTTCACTTGGAGGGGATTTTCCGAGAATCCGTCAGTTTGAAGGTGATGTCCATAAAAAAGAAGTTGATATAAAAGTTACACGCAACGGGGAGGAAGCCAATTATAAAATTTATATGAGGCAGTATGAACTTACGGATCCGGGAAATAATATCACCCACACAGGGAGATGGATTATCCTGAGGTTTGAGAATCTCGACTGATAAGAAATTCCTTTTTTTGACTTAATATTGACTCTTTTTTAATTTTCTTTTATAAATACAAGACTTTTTTTGCATGGGCCGTTAGCTCAGGGGTAGAGCACCGGCCTTTTAAGCCGGGTGTCGCTGGTTCAAATCCAGCACGGCTCACCATGCACAACACGCTCCTGTCGTCTAGCCTGGCCTAGGACACCGCCCTTTCAAGGCGGCGACACGGGTTCAAATCCCGTCGGGAGCGTTTTTTTATAATGGGGACAT
>Ga0180433_10001661_pt1 | contig 36827 bp, 24 predicted proteins | sample SS_ome_8_FD_132980 | JGI IMG/M metagenome (GOLD analysis project Ga0180433, IMG submission 132980) | Hypersaline lake sediment archaeal communities from the Salton Sea, California, USA - SS_1_D_1 metaG | ecosystem: Environmental > Aquatic > Non-marine Saline and Alkaline > Hypersaline >... | reverse complement strand
TTCTCGGTTTCACCAAGATCTTCATCATTGTACACAGCAGAGAAGAGGCATTTCAGATAATCGAAAAGCAGATCGAGCTGCGCCACTCATCCGTATCGGCTACCCATGAAGACGCGTTCATCAGCGATCTCTCACACCATGAGGAACCGCTCCAACTGGAAGAAGTTGAAGGCGGTCCCGAGCCGGAAAACATCCCCGGGGAATCAATCGAGTTTGAGAGCCCCATAATCGCCGAATGTTCAGAATGTAAATCTCTCATCCGCATCCGCAGGAGTGGAACATACCTGTGCCCGGACTGCCATAAGGAATTTACCGTTCAGCGAGATAAGACAATTATATTTTAGCATCAGCAAGACGCACTCCCAAACCGGCCACCATGCATGCACCATCGATGGACGTCCACCGGGAGAGCTGCAAACCGCATACAGATTACTCCGAATGTGTTTCGTAATGAATCCCGCTTTTTTTGATTAAGATTATTGACTTCAGAGAATAGATGTGCATATATAGTTTTAAGCTCGCACCGCAGCAGAAGGATCTCACATTGCATGCGGTTTTGAGAGACTATGGCGACGATACGTCTTATTCAATACAAATGCGTTATTAATGAAAGTTGCTTGAACAGTATACCTCTCTTCTCGAGAAGCGATTCTATCGAAAGAGATAACCAGCATTTCAAATTTAGCATGGAGAGGTGAACGCAATGAAGGTAGTCCACGTATTAAAACGAATAGAAATGATTGATGAGGATATCAGGGATCTCAAGAAACTCGAACGGTCGATAAAGAAAAATAAATCATTTACAACGCCCATTTACATGACGATTGAGAAGCAGATCAACCTCCTCCTCGATACGAGAATAAAGCTCCTTGGCCTGAAGATAGAAAATCCCCCCGAAGAGCTTCAGGTGAAGATAGAGGGATCTGAAGATGAAATAATCGAGCTTCCGACAAGGAGGCCGGCTGAGGAGAAGAAGGCGAAGCCGAAGAAAGCGAAAAAGGCGAAGCCCGAGCCACCGGTCGAGGATGTTGAAGAAGAGGTGGCAATGCTTACCCAATCGGATATTGATGATAAGATCAGGCTCATTGAGAGCGAGAAGGACAAGGAAGAGAAGGAGAAGGTCGATTCCACGGAGGAGCAGATGCAGGATGATGAGAGTGTTAAACTGCTCGACATTGCGCTGGAAAAGGGAACCCTGAACACCAAGGATAAAGAAAAGGAGAAGAAGAAGGTTAGATTCTTCAAAGACAATTTCCCCGGAGGGGAATATTAATTAGAGAAGGGAATCCGTTATCATTTCGGAAGATCTTCAACTCGCGAAGGATCCTCCTACCGTTGTGCCAGTACCTTTTGAATCATAAATTCCAGCTTATATTTCTCAAGAAAGTAGAGGGTGCTCCCCACCACGAGGTCTTCTTTGCGTAAATCGCTGAAAACAATATCCCGCACCGAATAATACACGGTGAGACCGTTTTTCCGCAGCTCCCGCACCCTGTCCGTCACGCTGTATATTTCCTTAATACTCATAAAGCCGGATGAGACATTATCGGGGAAAAGAACATTATAGAACGTCTCTTCCGCCATGTACTTCGAAATATAGGCGACGAGTAACTCTTCAGGTCGGTATTTAAGAACATATTCCTGCTCAATCATGCTCGTCCTGTTTTCAATCGTAAGTTTCCCGAATCGATCCCGCACCAGCAGGTATACCTTCAGTTCATCAGTCTTAATGACGGGGTAATCCCGTTTCTCATTCACCCGCCTGATAACATTTTTGCAAAAATCAAAGAGACTCACCAAAAACTGTTCACGATCCTTCTTCGATTTCAGAAAAACAAAGAGGTTCCCTGTTTCGTTTATGACATAGGTCACGATAATATCATCGCGCTCCTCATATACCACCGTAATGGCTTTTTCCTGCGCAAACCGATAGATCTGATCGACGACAGAGACATGAACATCTTCACCGAAAAAACGATACCGCATCTGTTTTCTCGGTTTGAAATTATTCGCAACGAGCAATTTCATCAGGCTCGGATACTCAATTATCGAAACCTTGTCCCCCTCCCGGGCGATATGTACTATCTTCTCATCAAGAACAGCGACAAAACGTGCGTCATTATTTCGATCAGATTCGACCAGGAATGAATAGGCATCCCTGAAAAGGGTGTACAGCCCCTTCATCTCTTTTTTGTGCATGTCGGGGGCTATTATCTCACAGTAGTCCTCGAACCGCTTCCGCAGGTGCAATCCATCCCTTACAACCTCATAGAGCACCTGTGACACGTTGGACGGGGAATGCTCGACAAGAAAGGATTCACCCCAGCTCGTATGGTAGAGATGGTGAATTGTTTCTATCCCTTCGGCACCCTCGAGGTTGAAATTAATGATTACAAAATTCAGCAGCTTGAAAGACGGTTTGAGATAGTACACGTTCTTGATGCGAATCTGATCGCTCCCGAAATACTTTGCGATGGCATTCATGACTTCAATTACATTGTGCTGGTTGATCCGGCTATATCCCGATTGAATATTGAGGCGGGTAACCTGCTGATCGTAAATACTGTTAATTGCCGTCCAGACGAACAATCGCAGTAAATCGTTTTCGACCCGAATGACAGTGCGTACCACGGTGTCTTTCTCGGTCAGGGTGCGCTTGTACAGCATCCACTCAACTTCACGGATTCCCTGGCTGATAGGCTCAATGTAGAGTATTGATTCATAGGTGGTGTCCTTAAAGGTAATTAATTGCTCAATCTTGTTCTTCTCTTTTCTGAAATAGGTTTTCAGCTTCCTGTTGAGAAGGATGGTATCAGTTTCGGAAATCTTCCGCTTCAGATCCAGAGAAGATAGCTGAGTGGCAATTCGTTGATAGCTCAGGAGCATGAAGCGCTTAACCGAATCCCAGAACTTGATGACCTGGGTGAAATCCCAGTTGTCAAAATTATCAAACTCCTTAATAGCCATTTCCGCCCAGGCCCATTCCTGCACGTATTGAAACATCACCTCAACCTTGTACGGAATATTCTTCTTGTCCTTTACCCCGGCATAACGCGAGAGCTGCGGATCGATCTTCAAATAGAGACTCTGCTCAAGCACATTGAGCATATTTCTGTCGCCAATCACTGTCTTATAATAATCGTACACCTCTCTGAACATCAGGAGATAGGCGTCAATGATGTTATTGCTCAATTCCTCCCGCAGAATACTCATCTTTACCTTGTGACTGAGGATCGGTGCCGCTTCACTGCTAAAGAGATATTTTTCCAGCACCCCCAGTTTGAGAATTGATTTAAAGGGATTCCCCAGTGACTTGATAATCTGAAAGAGCGCTGCACCGAGAAAATCCTCTTTCGAAATCTCAAAGAGATTTCCGAAATCGATGAAGTTGCGTTCAAAAAGATCCTTCGGAATCTTTCGGATCATCTCTTCATACTCATCATCTCTGACAAAGCCCGGGATGACCCACCATAAGGGAACCTTGCCGGCGATGATGATTGAACTCCGCAGGAACTCGTCCTTCAGAACTGCACCAATAGTTGTTCCGAATGCTTCATCTTCATCTTCAGAGAAGAGATTGTTCTTAATGCCTTTTATATCATTGATGAAGAGATGTACCGGGACGCCTACCTCATGAGAAGCCCAGTGCTGTATCTCTTCAGCCTTCTTCCGGAAGTGATCGAACTCCTTATCGGTAAACTGCTCTCTGTTCACGCATACCCAATAGTCGAAATCGGATTTCTTATTATACGCAACAGTGCCGATGCTTCCCATTACGGCAAGCATCTCAACGCAAGGGCTGTTAGCATAGAGATCAACACTGACACCGGGGAATTTTCCCTTAAGGAACTTCTTGGTGTCTTCATCAACGGCATAGTGCTCAATACCGGAGGGGACCTTCCCTTCAATGTACCCCGGGAGCTTCTTCCGGTTAACGGAAAGGAGAAAAGGGATTGAGTTGATAACTCTCTTTACGGTTACATTGGGGAGGAGATTCTGAAACCGCATATATTTAATACTATTGAAGTGGAGAAACTTTTGACGATTGCTTTCAATAACTTCAATAAAATCAATGAGGCACCATGACTACTCACTGCTGCGAGTTGACACTCCCTTCGATCATTCTGCTCTCTGTAAAAAGTCGCAAACCGTATCCGCTTCTCATCCACCGCACTCAGCGTATTCGGTGAGATAAAGATAAAACAGCACGGCGTTTTATTTCAACAAAAATAATAAAACTCATCACAGAAAATTGGCAAACCTGCTCTCACCTGCCGACAGTCAGTTTTACGGGAGCATTGCCTGTCCCGTTTGAAAAGGGTGCTTCCGTCATCTCAGGTATTCTGTAATTAAATCAAAGAGTGGATTTCCGATCACTGTCTGATACCTGCTGCTCTTGAGACGTGTCTCAGCACGATATATCAGTGGAAAGAGTCGGTTCAATTCCTCCGGAGGATTCGCCGCCACGTACATTAAAAAATCATCTCTCCGTCGGGAATCCATATTCAGAGCATCGAGGGCATCATCGACTGAGGAACCCGACACCGTAAGGGAGTGGAAACTCTCGATCGATTCCGCTCGTTTCATGATCGCTCCCAGCAAGAGGAGATCGTGAACACCGTCCTCTGTTACCTTTTTGAGCAGATAGTACACATCCCCCCGGCGTTTAAAAAAGGAGTGGAGGAATTCAGTGATTGATATGCTTCGTTCATCAGCAACAAGACTCTGCACAACCTCAGTGGTCACCGGTCCGAAATCACTGAAGTTAATGAGCTTCTCAATGGCTCCGTCTATCTTTCGCACATCCCGTCCGAGGAGCTCAATCAAGAGGGGGATAACACCCTGCTCAACAGATATGCCGTTACGGCTCAGTTCACGTTCCAAATACCGAAAAAGATCATTCTCGAAAAATCTCCAGAATTGAACTATCTTCATCTTTTCGTGCAGATCACGCGGTATTACTGCCGGGACCTTGTTATCAGTTGTAGTGAATATAAGCATCGATGAATCGGGAAGATTATCCATCACTTCGCGCAGAAGCGCCGTGTTCCCATCTGTTCGCTGAAGGGATTCAATATTCATCATAAGACAAACGCTGCGCTCAACAAACATCGATGGAGAGAGGGCAAACCCGGCAGCTCTGACAAATTCATCATCCTCGATATGAAATCGCCCGATGGAGGGATTATCGGGCGATGCCCTTTCAGCAATAATCCTGATTACTTTCTCCTTCTCCCCCTCCTCTTCACCGGTAAAGAGATATACTGGCCAGAGCGTTTTCTTATCGAGCTCTTTCCTGAACTGTTTGTATGGCATTGCCTTTGACAGCCCCTGAGCCATCTTACCGCTTCCCCTTTTCAACATCGGTCATCAATCCGGTATACCACCCGGTAATGGTAGTGACAGCGACCCGTCGCGCAAGCTCATCCACAACATTATTTCTCACCTGGGTTTCGGACATGATCGGCGGTATCACCTCGGAGAAGAGGCGAAAAGCCTGCACCTGCGTCTCACGGAATATCTCCCGGCCGCTCTTGACGTCAATGAGCTCAACTGAGACAACAATCCGCAATCGTTTCCGTACGGCCTCTCCGGAATCAGTGAAGTGAATGGGCTGCAGATGATAGAGCAGAACAGCGCCCCTGAGATTCAAATCGGCACGCTCCTCATCCGAAACGACAGCGAGCCTCCCATCCATAGTGATGAGCTCCCTGATCCTTATCGTTAATCGCTCAGAAACCGAGGGCTCCCGGGTGTAATTTCTGAAATAGGGTATGAGTATTCTGTTCGCCTTTCGTGGAACAACCGGTTCCCCATCAATTCCCCTGAGCACTTTGCCGGTCTTCGCATCCCTCGCGATGGATGAACATGCAAGCAGGAATGCCAGCAGCAGAGAGAGGCTTCCGATTCCCCGCAACCGGTAATGTTTTCTCTCCCCGGTTTTCATGAACGCTAATAAAAATTCGTTACAGAAAGAATCGATTCGACGAATGATCGCAAGCAATTTTTTTCTCATTTATTCTCCCGTATCATCCGATATAGAAAACGAGATGGGATTCCCGTCACCGTCCTCGCGACAAGACGGGTTGATTGTTATCATTTTACACTCAAGTCTTCCTCTGATACCACAGGCATTGACAGAAGGAAAGACTGCTGCAACAAACGGGATATAGATTATCCCGTTTTTTTTCGCCCGGCGGGAGCATTCGATCTTTCACGGCACAACTCTAATTATCTCCTTTATATTATATATCTCTTCGATATACCTCTTTGCCGGATGCTCCCAGAAGTAAACGGAGCTCTCGGCATTTTTTCTCACTTTATAAATAGTGCTGTCACTGTTTTCCTGAAAGAAATCGAATGCCCGCTTCATCGCGTCATAAAACGCCCATGCATTATAATCAGAAAAGAGAAACCCATTCCCCTCGACACGCCCCTCGGTCATCCGCACAGGAAACACTGTATCCCGCAACCCGCCGGTTGCTCTTGCAAGGACCGGGCACCCGCAGGCAAAAGCTTCCAGCTGCGATATGCCCCCCGGCTCATTCATCGACGGCATGCAGAAAATATCCGCAGAAAGCAGCGGCACACTTACATCCTGAAAACCAAAAATGACAGAGACATTCTCCCCGTAGTAGCGGTTCAGGAGATAGAGCCCGTGAGCGATCTCCTCTCCCCGATTATCTCCCGAGGCAACCGCGCCTCCGATAATCGCCTGTATGCCCAGTTCGTTAAAAATGCCCTCCGAAGCATCGAGGAGGAGTTGAAAGCCCTTCTGCTCGGCAATCCGGTGTATCATTGCTATCAGCATCTTCTCGGGATCAACAGTGAATCCGCGCTGCACCTGCACCAGCATCTTATTCAGTGCCCGAACGACGATATCCCTCCTGACCGGATCCTCGATGGCGAGCACTGTGTCAAGTCCTCTGAGGATTTCCGGGAATCGACGCTCCACCTTTTCCCGAAGCACTGCATCATCATCCAGCACGGCACGAAATCGATCGAAATTGGATCGCTGGAAGCCGGATCGATTAAATTTCTGAAGAATACGAACAGAGAAATCCTCCCCGATAGCATTACTGATGCCGATAACATCGTGCAGAATTATCTCGAGACCATCACAGGCATACTCAATTTGACGAGCATACGATGGGCTGACCGTAATAACCCTATCAGCAAAGCGGGCACCTGCAGCCATGCAGTTTATTCGATCCGGATTCACCGGATCACAGAAATCACCCCCTTTCCATGACGGCAGGTTAAAAAGCCGAAAATGATCAGAGCCCCCCTCATATCGATGATAAAGATCGAAGTATTGCCATCCTCCGTTGTGAATGACGTGAAGGAATGTCGTTCGAGAAAAATTGCTATTATCCGCATAATAGGGATCGCTGCGCACAATACCGTTAAAGAGTCCCGCAAAGGCATCATTCGTAAAGGTGAAATGAGGCCGCAATCCGAAGCTTACAATCAGTTCCGCACAGGCTCTGGCAAAAGCAATCCGTTTTTTGATCTTCTCCTCCGCGGTAAATCCCCAGTAAAGACCATCGAAGAACTCATAATGATCAAGCAGATAATAACGGACACCCTCAACCTCTCCCGAATGGACTCCTACCGTGTATTCATCGGATTGCATTTTGAAATGAACATTCCGGCCGGTATAGCGCACATTATACTGCTCACATGCCCCCTTCATTTTATCCACTGACTTCTCATCACCATGACGATACAGGGGGGTGATAACATATACCTCCTCCCCCTGCTTCACCAGCTCGCGGGGCAATTCGTATACCACATTTGCAAGGCCGCCGCTCTTCGAAAAAGGTTCGGCCTCCGCGGACATGAACACGAGCGAACCTCGCTCGTTATGCATCTGAAGCGAACGGCCGAGGAATTCGAGACGCTCATCCTCATCCTGAGCGAGGCGGGTAAAATAGTCGAAGAGTGTTGCATGATCCTGTATGTCGTTGCGGAACAGATGATAGAATGCCCGCTTCAATCCCAGCTCTAGAAAATCACGATGCTCATTCCAAAAAATGGAAGCTAGGTGGCTTGAGAGGAATTCCCGAATCTGTTCGAAATCCGAAGCCCGTGAGACAATCTCGAGAAATGAGAAATTCTCCCGGAAGTTCTCAGCCCGTGACAGTGAGCATAACCGGAAAAATGAATCCCGCAAAAAATCACGATAATGCTCTTCCCTGTCCTCTATTGGCACGAGCTTCAGCAGCTTTACCCGCTCCGTAAAGGAGGCCACGGTATGAATCTTCGAAACCTTCAGCTCCCTTCCGGTGAAATAGCTGTAATGCCCCGTGATAGGTGAATAGAGAGGATCCTCAACCCGATAATAATTATCATCGGGTATCGGCAGAGCGGGATTATCGAATTGCAGGGATACCGTTTGATTCCCATCGGCAAAATTGAAAACACCAATCCAGTGACCATTCTCGGAAGAACGCATGGCCGCAGCTACCATGACATTATTCGCCCAGATAAGGTACCCTCTCCCCTGTATCCCGCGATGAAACCGATACCATTCGTCATAGAACCGTTCGAGACTGCGATGAGCCGCATACTCAAATTGATTCCAGTTTACGTAGATATTATCCAGGTAGACCTTCCACCCTTCTCCCTCTGCACTGCCCTCATAATCCATGATTATACTGCTCATGAAAATCGTAAGGGCAACCGCTGCTCTGAGCCCACGATGACCAAAGGTATTCAACGCTCGCCGCTCGTCATGATTCCCGAGAATCCCGACCATCTCTGTTCCCTGCGGAAGCGCCAGAGGAAAATAGTTATCGTAAATGTGATATATCTCCCGCACATCGGTCTTTCCGTGTATGATGTTCTCGCAGATCTTGAAGAGGGCGGAGTTATAGGGCATGATACCAGTCCGTGCGAGGTACCGCTCATGTCCCCAGTAGCATTCAGCAATGTAAATGAAAAATTCCTTCCCCAGCTCCTTCAGCTTCCGTTCAACATTCTGCATGATATAGTAGTGGAGAGGAATCGCAATGGATTCCCGGCAGGCAGCATCATAATAGCCGGTGGTGATATAGTGATCATCTTCCCGATCATTGACGATAATCGTTCCCTCGAGCATCTCTTCGTGAGAACGCTTCTCTTTGTAAACAGCGGGATAATTGTTTCGCTTCATCATGATGGGAACAGCGTGTGCCGAATCAAATCGAATGCCATCAACATCGTATTGCTCAACGAGGGTCAGGATTGAATTGCACAGCCACTCCCAGACCTCGAAGCGCCGATAGTTCAGGAGCATCCCGTCATTCCAGCTCCCGAACCTCCCGTCGGTGGAGGCCCGCACGACGAGCTTCCCCGCATCATCATAGCAATACACCGCATGCTCTATCATTTCAGTGCTCTGGCGGTTGAGGTGCGGAACAATATCTACAATTACCTTCATTCCCCGCTCATGAGCGGCCCTGACGAGCTCCACAAATTCGGTTTCCCCCCCGAGTGAGGGTTCAATCTCAACAAGACTCATCGGCGAGAAGGGAGAGGGTGATGTCGCTTCCGGCGCCCAGTCCTTGCGATTGGTTCCCCGCCGCTGCACTCCCAGAAGGTACAGAGCGGTTATCGCATACCGCTTCTGAAGATCATCGAGATGGCTGGTGATATCCGAGAACTTTCCGAGTCTGATGACTTCACCGTTCTCATTGTAAACCAATCCCGGGTGGCCCGATCCGTCCCGCCAGTACGCGCGAGTATGCCCGTGTATATCCGGAAACACTTCGAGTATGATCTCGCCATCGATTTCGGGGATAACATTTATTCTCCCACTGGTCATGGGAGCGCTCACCCATTCATATCCCCTTTTTTTCTTCCTGATCACCGTGAAATCATAATGGCCACAGGCATCAAAAAGGTGCTCGGCGACATACCGTTCCGTCTTCGCATCATACCGGAGGGAGATATCCAGAAAGGCATTATCCCGCTCGAGATGCAACCGATCCGTTCGCGTAATACTATATATCCTCACACACATCCCTTTTTTCACCGGAAGGGAGAACTGAAAGGTGAAGGTCTCACCGCATCGCAGATTGAAGAAACTGGTCGCAAGGGGAGCATCGAATTCCTTGGGCGAGAATATCCGCTCGAGGATTATGTTTGCCCTGTTCCGTACCTCGTGAATGTCATGCCCGGAGGCGGCAACGAGGAGCCGTACTATTTCTCGAAGTGAGTAGAGATCATCACCCCGCTTGTAACGCCTCGCAAGCCGCTCCAGCGAGGTGATGGCCTGTACATTCTTCTCGTAATCGAAATTCAAAACATCATTCTCAAGACGCGCATCAAGCAATCTTAAAAACCTGTTCCGCTGTGCAGCGCTGAACCGGCGTACAGCTCTCCTTTCGCGAATCTCCTCGGGCGGGATCTTGTCGAGAGTTGCAAGTCTGATGACCTCATCAACGAGGGCGTTCAGCGCAGTTGAAACTGCCGGTGAAAAAATCTCAGTGTGGGTATATCCGGTCTCAATTGCCCGCTCCTCGACCATGAGGAGCAACGTAAAAGCCTCATAGAGGGTGCGCTCTCCTCTCTTAAAATGATACTGCAGGGTGTCGAAAATGTTCAAGCCCAGATACACCGAGGGTATCTCTTCCCACTGCGGCCCCTGGCCGACATGAGAGATCACCGTCGTCTCATCGGAAACATGATACAGGGTTGGCGATCCGGGACGCTCCTCAATCAGCACAAATCTCCGCACAGCCATGCTGGGGATATTCTCGGCAATGGCACGGTGAATGAGGGAAACCGCATCTACAATTCGGGAGCTGAGCCGAGCATCGTTTCTGAACCGCGCCCGCCGGGTCTGATCATCATCAGCGAGTTCGTCAAAGATCCCGTTTTTTATGGCAATAAAGTCGTCGTTAAAACGCTCGGGGGGTTCATGTGCGCGAAGAGCGTCGATAATACCCGCATCGGGGATAAAAGGAAAGGCCCGGTGCTCATCAAAAGCCTTTGCAATTTCACCTTTAACGAGCACATCGGTAACAAGATGCTCATGTTTCAGGGTGAAGCGACACAGATTGCCCAATGTACTTAATGGTCGTTTCATGGATACTCACACACGGAAACCATTCAGAAGAAAAAACGCACCCCACACATCATCGAAATTACATCATCGACGAGTGAAGACATTAAAAACATCACGGGAATGCACAGACAGTGCTACCGATGGGGAAAAATGCACGGCACCGGTTACTCTCGAATGTCATCAACGTACTTGAGAACCGGGTATCTTCCCCTCCTGGTCACATAGATGTCGACGGGCGAATAGACAAAGTTGAACCTTTTCCCCTGTCGAATCATCCCCTTGAATTTCGAGTTCATGTTCTTCGGCACCAGGAGGAAGAGTTTGTACCTGCCACTGCGCGTCGTCACCAGAAGCATCTGTTTATCACGGCCTGCAAGCGATCGCAGTCTTACCGGTATAGGATAATACCGCTTGGGATAAAGAGAACCTTTGAAAAGCTCTCCCTTGAGAGTCCGATAGTCATTGACGAGAAGCTTAAAGGTTGCACGGGGCAGGTTTTTGTATTTCTCAATCGAAGCCTGCGACTCCTTATCGGCTGAGAGCTTGTCACCCTCTTTCATGTTCGAGGCATCTTTGACTGCTATTTCGGGTACTTCATCCTTCACTTTCATCACGAGGAAAGATTGAACGAGATAGCCTTCGCGATCTATTTTCTCCCTGCTTTCATCTCCCCGCAGGCCCTTCGGCATAATCACATCGCCACCGTTAAGCCGCGCGAGCCGTTTGGCTTCTTCAATCCGTTCGTTCAGGCTATACTGTCCGACATCGACGATCCCGATAATCTCATAGCTGCCAGAATCACCCCAGTTAACCACTTTCACCTCGGCATTCTCCGGGAGTGCTTCATGCTTCACGCCGGTCAGAACAAACTTCGACTGAGTCACACAGCCAAATAGAAACAGGGAGAAGGCGAACGTCACAAGCTTCTTCATAATGTATCTCCTCAACACGCCGTGCATAATCTTTCGAGGACTCTTATAATGCCCCCCGGTTCGGCAATTCACTATAAATGTATTCACAGGAGAAACGAACGTCAACCGAAAAAAGGGGACCCCCGACATATCTTCCGATTCATTCCGGCACACCGGCATTACTGCGGCGGCAAAAAAATAATCTCGTGACTCTTCTCCTTTTCAATCCGCTCCCCGCTCATATTAATGACCCGGTACTGACCGCTGAGATATCGATTCACCTGATCGCTGTAATGCGGGCTCAATACATTTCCCGAATTTCCCGAGGGGAGTATTGTGAGCGATCGACTCAGGTCGCCATAATCGATCAGTTTTCGGAATGAGGGGACCGATTCAACCCTGTAATCGTGTTTGCCAAAATTCGATTTCATGCGATTGATAGTTCGGGCCTCACCGGGTGCGGGGAAGGGACCGAGATTAAACATCAGATTCATCGGCTTTTTCAATCCGAGCGGGTGTACATATTCAATGGTGTGAATGCGTCCCCACTGCCAATCATTTATATCCTTGCCACAGCGTTCTTCGATCTCCTTCACTGCCGCTCTGAAAGCTGCCACCAGTATCTCCCCCCGACTCTCAATCCGGGGTGTATCGATTCTATCCCAGAATCGTGACGAATCATCCCGAACAAAGGCCTTGAGAAAGTTCCAGAATTCGGACAGATTGCAGTAGACGAGAAAGAGATCTTCTCCCAGCTCATCCAGAACCGCTTCACGCAGGACATGGTAAGTGAGGAAGTGGTACACCGTCGCACCGGCTGAATCTGTGGTGTAGTGGAAGTCCCACGAATGGAGTAGCTCAAGCGCAGCACGCTCCCTCTCACTGAAATCATTCCCATCAGCCCTTTCGTCAAGCACCGGAATAACAGCAGCAATGAAAGGAGGGGCGGCAATCGCCCCCACATCATTCTGAACATCAATCAGATCATCGATACCCCATCGCTCCCTGCTCGAGAGGAGCTCGACAATTCTCGCCGCCCGATCGGTGGGGACCCAGTATCCCTGCAGATGGGGTATGGGGCCAACCGGCCTGCTCGTTGATTTATTGTTCGCCGTCACGATAATACCGCTCGGCGGATTCACGAGATGGGGATTCTTGTCAAAGGGGAGGTATCCCCTTATCTCATCCCTGCCCGAACTCCCGTCCAGTATCTCCTTGTTATTAACATGGGCTGGGCGAAGGGGCAACCTGCCGGCAGCCCACCAGGCAATATTGCCCGATCTATCAACGTATGAGAAGTTAAGACCGGGGGCGGCAAGCTCCGATATGGCATTTCTGAACTCCTCAATCGTTCGAGAGATGCTCAGCCGGTACACGATATTTATAACGGGATTATCGGCACGGTGGCACACCCATGAGATCGACACCGGTTTCCCCTGATACCCGTTCAGGAATTCCGTGATGATCGGTCCATGCGGCGTAATCTGTATCTCCAGCACGACAGCACCACACCCCTTGACCGCTATTGACTCCCGTATCGTTCTGAGCGGCACCCATCGCTTCCGGTACATCACCAGATGCTTGTCCCGGGGATGAAAAGTCTCAGCGTACAGATCTAGGTCATCGTTCTCGAACATGGTAATCGCCCATGCCCGGTTCTTATTGTGGGCAAACAACGGAAAGGGAATCAGCGGCAAAAACTGCCCGTAATTTTCAACGTTACCGTATCTGATGTGAGCCTCATACCATATGCCGGGATTTGAGAGGGCCACATGGCCATCATTCGCCAGAATTGCCGCTCCCGATTTTGAACGGAACGGTGCTATCACCCATGAATTGCTCCCCTCGAAAAGTGGAAACAGATCGGCAGGATCAATTGATTCCGCGAACAGCTTGAGCGGCGAGAGCCGATCGCTGAAGAGAGCATCCGGCATGTTTCCCCGAACCTTGCCCGGTACTGATATTCGTCTCGAGGACGTATAGTATGCCTGCGATTCCATAATGGTAACAGGCTCCTCGCGAGAATAGCCGGGAAAGAGCTCCATGATATTGTGATCCGGATATTTTCTTTTCAATGTGCTCACCAGCGAATCGCAATCGATGCCGTAGGCAAAGGTATATGCCATATAACAGACCATTGCAAGGCAATCCAGCCGGGTGAATTGCCGGGGATTAATTCCGAGAAGGGTAAACTCAATCGGCAGAGAATTCGTCTTCATATAATAGTTGATTCCTGCCAGGAATGCATCAAGCATCTCCAGTGCCTCGGGATGCATACGTCCAACCCTCTTGAGATTCTTCTCCGCTGTATGTCTGAAAAGCAGTGTCCGGAATTTGCGATCGAGTGGTATGAGCTTCGGGCCGAAGATCTCGGAGAGCTCACCTCTGGCAATTCGACGATGCAGTTCCATCTGAAAGAGACGATCCTGCGCTATGGTGTATCCGTAGGCGAAGTATGCATCCCTTCCGCTTCCGGCTTCGATATGAGGGATTCCCCATGTATCTCTTATAACCCGCGCTTTTTCTCGAACGGCATCCGTGTATATTGTGCCATCGAGCTCCGGCATTCTGCTTAACAGAGAGAGATACACCCCTCCCAGCAGAATGATCAGTATACCGATTATCAGCACTGCATATGTAACCACTTTCATCTGCTATCCCCCTCCTCTCATACATCGATCACAAAAAAGGCAGAAAAATACCCGGAACCGAACGATTAGCTCAAAGGACGATTGCCCAATCGTACTGATTACAGCTATTTTTGATAAACGGCACTTTCAGTATAGAGGCCATATCGACTGCAATCTTTAATTACCATTACCGCAACGAGATGAGCGCAAAAAGTCATCCACCTCCTGCAAAAGGGTTTTCTCACCACGCAGGACTACCATTCATGCGCATGACAACACTAAGGGGAATACATTACTCCAAACCTGTATACCATCTCACCTCTGTTATACTGTTCCGAATCCGCACTCAGAGAAAGCCGTATCTCCCGCTCCATCTCCATACGGTAAAAAGGGTATGAAGGCTCAACGAAATAGGCATGCAGCAGCTCAACTCCCTTCAGCGCCGCGAGCGCCAGGAGCGCATAGCGACCCTTCTGGCCCTCATGATAGTTATAGACCCCATATCCGGCCAGGAGCATCTCCGAGAAATAGTACCCCCAGCCGCCGAATCGGTATCCCTTGTAGAAGAGACCGCCACCTGGTATGAAGAGGGAGAGGGCCGTCGCTGCTGCGTCCTTATCGTTAAAAAAGGGAGGGAGATAGTTGCTTCGCTGAAACTGATATGCCAGTTGATTCAGATAGGCAGTTGAAAAGGTAAGCGGCACCGTTGCCCAGAGAAAGGTCTGTAAGTTCTGCATCCGCCCGGTCTTATCGTGATCCTTCTTCCAGGGGAAGAAGTTGGTTCTGAATCGGGTGAGCATCGCAGGAAGGGTGAAATGCACGGCAACGAGCGTCGAGGAGAGGACGATGCCGGCGACATCGGGTGAGGCTCCTTTAAAACCCATGTAATGAGTAGAGAGATAGGAACCGTATCCCGGGAGGCAGACATTCCCCCCCAGATTAATTATACAGATACTCTCGATAAATCTCTTTTCGGGGACATCATTCTTCAGGAGCGTATTGGCAATCCCGTATCTCCTCTCGGTATTCTTCAGGATTCTCCGATCAATCTCATTCGCCAGTACATTGGTATCCGGGTACTGATGAATCAATACCACATCGCCAACCTCCCGTTCACTGCCATCGATCCTGCAAACCGATTGGTATCTTCCCATCTCACTGATGGTCAGATATCCCCCGTCAATTCGATATGATCTGCCCTGTCCTACCATGTTCCACTGGCCGATATCGAGACGGTACCGATTATTGTCAAATCGATTCAGCACCCGGGCCCTGATGGGCTGGGTACGGTGAAGCGAAACAAGCTCTCTGCCGAGTTTGAGGGGGATGTTATTATAAATTCTGCTTCGCACCCGTATGCTTCTCCGCATGCTGTCAAGATCATCCACACGGGGTACGATACGCATCTCGGCGAAGAGTATCTTTCCCGCCTGTCTAAGCGATATGAGAACATAGAGATCGACCCGCAAGGCACTCGCAACCTCTTGATAGAAATTGCCTTCCTCACCACGTTCACGAACGATGGTCGCTGCCCAGTTGAGCCGATTGTTCTCAACCGGCCGAAATCGTCCCAATCGGTGAAACATCTTCCCCAGATAGCTTGCCGATTCACCGGCGAGGATACGGAGTGTAGAGCTGGATTGCGGTGTTGTGAAAATCACCACCGAACCCGTTATCATCCGATCTTCTTCGGCGGCAAGAGATACCTCTCCCGCATGCAGCAAGCACAGGATAATGCCTGTTAACACAACGACCTTCGATACTGCTCCGCTCATTCTCGGCCAACACCTGTTAATCATCTCATGGTATCGAGAGAGAAAGCCTCTGCTGCAATCGAGGAGCGGAATTCCGAAGTGAATGAGCATTGCTCCTCCTCGTTCTTCACTTCCGAGGCAGTCCTCACCCGATGAGGGCATTTCCGACACCTCCGATCATAACCGGAGACTGTACTGCACGCCCCAGACGGCATTCTCCTCCTCATCAAGATATAAGACCGGTTTCAGTGAAAGCTCCTCCTCAAGACGGGTGCCATTTCGAATAGTATCCCCTATCAGGACGGCATGGGTTATCTCGCAAATCTTGACCAGACCGAGAACCCCCAGCAGCATGTAGGCTCTTCTCCTGTCAATGCTACTCCGCTCATAGGCTCCGGTTTCCGCACTGTACCGCTCCTCCCGCACCAGTGCCCTGATGGTCAGGTACAGCAGGATATTATCGACATGGAAATAGAGATATCCCCATGCACGATGTCCCCGATAAAAGTGTCCGCCCCCACCGCACACGAGAGCAAGGTATGCCGCAGTAAAATCGTTACCCATCAGAGGCTGCGGTTCCTGATAATTTGCGGCCTGCGAGAGATACCGATGTGAAAAGGCGTCCACAAAGAGCGACATCCCCCCGAAGAGGAGCATATACCATCCGAAGTAGTAATGGGTTGCATCTCTTCTGCTGATGTTCTTATTCCGATCCCTCCGCTCCCCGGGACGATCTGTTAATCCGTCATACTCAATATAGAGATAGGGCGCGACGTTAACCGCCCAGAGAGAAAGCCCCGTGAAATCTCTGTAGTGATAATAGCCGATGAGCGGTGCTACCACAGGCATGGTTGCACTCGCCGGCACCGTAAAGAGAACGGTGTAGAGGGTATCACTGAAAGACGGTGCCTCCAGGACAATCTCCTTCTTCCTCCCGCGGTAAAAATTCTCCAGGAACCGGGACGTCTTCTCGAAAGAGATGAGGATGAAATCACCCTCGCGATGCGGCAGATCGCTCTCCCGAGAAACAATGACATTATCGGATATTTCAATTCGCCCGATGCGATGATAGGGCTGTACCGGTCCGCTGATACCGCTATCGATGTACCGGTACAGGTCATAGCGGCCACTGAGCGCTTGATCGCGCCTGATCGGCTCCTCGTCTTTCTTCGTCAACTCGAGCGGAAGCCGAAAGCGCTTGATCATCTTCGATAAGAAAAATCCCGCATGTTCCTCGCATATGTAGCTGAACTCACGGGCGCCGAGAACGAGGTTTGTAACCGGGATCTCCACCCGGTACCGGAGTAGCACCCGCCCGAAATGTGGCGCCCCGATACCCGATGCCCGCAGGCTTAACAGGAGGGTATCACCCCTATCCTCGATCTCGCCACCAATAACAACGTGCAATCCGGCCGTTCGAGCAAAGCGTAGAATACAGCTCTCTTCGATACATTTGAATCGCGTAAGCTCATTCCTGAGCAGTTGATGATTCACCTGTTCAAAAATACCGGTAGAATTTATAATATTGGCAAGATGCGTCTCCACAACACCCGAGAGATTGAGCGTCCGGGCACTGTCCCCCCGTATTCCTGAAATCCCGACCAGGGGTTTCTCGGCACGGAGCGGCAGCGACCAGCCGAGAAGGAGAAGGATGAAAGTAATTATGAAGGGCTTTTTCATAGCGTGAATATAATCCTGCTTTCCGGAGAGCGGGTCCGGATCTTTCCGGATCATCAGCTACCTGATTTCCACAATATAGGGATACAGGTACAGGAACTGCTCATCGCACAGTCCTATCAGCGCTGAGCGTTCCAGCATCGGCCGCAATAACCGCATCAGCGAATCATCAGCACCCAGACCGACGACCTCGGCAATTGAGCGCTTTCTGCCGGGGTGATGTTCGATGATACATTGACCCCGCACATTCGCAATTTTTTTGGCATAGGTAATAGCAGCGATCAGACCGCCGACTTTATCAACGAGCTTTTTGTCTATCGCCTGACTTCCCGTGAACACTCTCCCTTCGGCAATATCGGGAATCTGCTCCGGGCTGATATTCCTCGCTGCCGCAACCTTCCCGGTAAACCGACTATATGTGAATTGAACGGAACTGAGCAGTATCTGACGCTCACGCTCGGTCAGGCCCCTCGATTCCGAGAAAATATCGGCAAACTCGCTCATCTTCAGTACTTCTTTATTAATGCCGAGCCTGTCATAGAGGCGCTGCAGAGAGACCTTTCCGCTGACCACCCCGATGGAACCCGTAATTGTTCCCCGGCTTGCGTAAATGGTATCGCCCGTGCAGGCGATATAGTAACCACCCGATGCGGCGATGGTGCCAAAGGAGATAACCACCGGTTTCTTATATTTCTTTTTCAAGCGGGAGAGGTGATGCCACATGAGATCCGAGGCGAGGGCGGAGCCACCACCTGAGTTTACCCTGATAACCACTGCTCTGATTTTCCGGTCGCTGAAGACCTTCTTCAGAATCTCACCGTAACTCTCGTCACCGGTTGATTCGGGAGAAAAAACACCACTCCTCTTCGATCGTCCCCTGATAATACCGCCCTGCACGTATACCACCGCAATATGGGGCAAGAGACCCCATTGGTATACCTTTTTCCGCTCACGAACATAGTTTTCCAGATTAACCGTCATCGTGTTTAAGCCGGATCTCTTGAGTATCGATTGTTGAGCAGTGGCAGGATACTCCACTACATCCACAAAGCCCCTCTTCTGAGCCTCCTCCGGCGCGAGAAAACCCGTTTCGAGGAGCATATCGATCTCTTTCCGCGGGAGCTTTCGGTTTTCGGCGATATCGTTCAGATACTGTTCATTGAGATCGCTCAGGAGCGAGAGGAGGTTCTCACGAGATTCATCGGACATCTTCTCACGCGTAAAGGGCTCATTGGCCGACTTGTACTTCCCCGCCCGAATGGTTTCGAATCGAATACCGGCCAGGTCAAGTCCCTTCTTGAAGAAATAAACCTGCGCCATCAATCCCGAAAGCGAGAATGTTGTTCCGGGAGCCAGATAAATTGTGTCAGCGGCGGCTGCCAGATAATAACTCCTGTTGCTGCTACCGACCAGCAGCGCATGGACCGGCTTACCGGAATGACGGAATCGCTTCAATTCATGCCGGACTTCCTGAACCTGGGCAAAACCGAGCCCGGTTCTGTCAATATGCAAAACAATGCCCACCACGGTAGGATCAACAGCCGCCGAACGTATTGCGTTGATCATATCATAAAAGGTAATATCCCTCCTCGCAAAAAGCCCCTCCGCTCCGATCTCCTGAATAGCGCTGCGCAGGTGAATCACCAGATATCTGTCCGTCAACACCAGTGGCGATCGATATCTCTCAGCAAAGAGGGCAAAACCGAAATGCGAGGATTTCGGCAGGTCTGATGAACGGTGGTAATCAAAACGGAGTGTTGAGCTGCTCTGCCCGCTCATCGCAAAGGGCGCCGTAATGCCGAAGAAATAATTCTTGTCATCATCGGCGGTAATGGAGAGTGTTATCTCCCCTATAAGCACCAGATGAGCGGCGAAAAGATAGTGCATCCCATCGGAATGATCATCCGACCGTTTCAGTGCATCCGCAGAGAGGGTCAGGCGGTTTCCAAAGGGTCTCACCGAAAGGGAGTAAATATCCGTTCTGCCAATCTCTCCCCTGCCGGAATCCGGTGTATTCAGATCCCGCGACGCGAATCCGAATGAGAGAAAGTGAACGGGCTGAAAGAGCACCCCGGCCGCCCATGACCGATAGTCGTCATAGAGGCTTCGCTGGCTTCTGCTCCAGGAAAAGTTGACACCAATACCGAAGAAATTATTCAGCCAGAATCCCTTCCCGACGGTGAACAGATTCGTGCGGGCTGCTGACACCATCTCTCCATCATCATGCATGAGGGTGTTCAGCCGGGCATAGGAGAAGAGAAATCCCGCCGCCGTAATGAGGGCGAGGTGGTTATCGTCACCCTGATCATAGCTGATATACTGATAGGCAAGACACGGTGCCGGGACATCTGAGAAAACAGGATTCACCAGCGGCGCGAAACTGTCCGTGCCATGGCTCGCAGGGCTTCTCAGCAGCGGGAGATCAAAAGGATTCTGAACCGCAGCTGCCACCCGGGGAAAAACCAGGAGAAGCATACTAAGAGCGGCAAAGAGAAAAATGCACCGGATTTCACGGAAAGAGGAAGATGCTCCCGTCATCCCTGCCGCCGAAGGAATCCTTCTAACGGATGGTAATCCCGATAAGTGTGATGTCATCATTAATCGCATCCTGGTCAAGGGTATTGATGCTTTGGACAATCGCATTAATTTTTTCTGCACTGCTACAATGAATTTTTTTCGAGATTATTTCAAGGAGGTTTTTCTCGGAGAAGAGCTCGGTATTCCTCTCGTCATAGATCTCGATAGCCCCATCGGTGTAAAAGAAAAGCTGATCCCCGCGTTCAAGGGATATTCTGGACATGAAATAGCGCGAAGCAGGATCGGCGCCGAGTATCTTGGAACGACCCTCGAGAAATGATATATTCATCTGCCCCTTCCTGATTATCACGGGAGCAAGGTGGCCTGCATTGATATACGTCATCTCTCTGGATTTCCTGTTGTATATGCCAATGAAGAGAGTTATGAGATCGCTCCCCTGATACCGGTAGTTCAGGAAGTGGTTAATCTCAAGGAACGCGCGATCAATCGGTCGCTTTTCTCTGAGAACAGCGTTGGTGATGCTGCTGATCATTGAGAGTATCATCGCAGCAGCGAGGCCGTGGCCCGAGACATCGCCGACAACAACTGCCGTTCTGTTTTTGTCAATCGTGATAAAATCAAAATAATCACCGGTAACCTTGAGATAGGGTCGATTGTAATAGTCAATAATCAATCCCCGCCGCGGCGGAGCCTTTTTCGGCAGAAGCCGCATCTGAATATCAGAGGCGATATCGAGTTCCTTCTCGAAGTTAATCCGGGTTATGTACTCCCTGAGCAACTGATCATTCTCGAAGAGCTGTTGAATCTGAAACGAAACGGTCTTAAGATATTTTATCTCGCTTCTGGAGAGCGATCGGTCTGTTCTTTTATCACCGATGAGCAGCGCGCTGATGAGATGCCGATCCTCGAAAATCGGAATTACGAGTACCGTGTGCCGCATTTCGAGGAAATGGAACACGCTCTCTTCGAGCGGTGAATTCTGGATCAGCGTGTGTCTGAAAATGAGACCCCGCGACGCGGTGAGGAATGAGTAGAGCGGTGATTCTTCAGTGAGGCGCTCCACGTGATCTCCGAGATCCCGGTACTGTTCATCGCCGCTCTCGTCGAAGAATATGAGACGCACATAGCGGACATCAGTCAGCCGGACAATTTCGGCGATAATCCGCTCAATCTTCACCGAGATATCCTCGGGAACCGAAACCAGTTCCGCTATATTCTGCAGTGAAGCGGCAAACTCATCCCGGTTCATGAAGAGAGCGGTCTGGAACTTCCGCTGCACCAGCCGCTTCACGAGCAACAGAAAGAGCATAATCAGGCCGAAAAGTGCGTACGGAACGGCTCTCTCATCAGGCAGCACTCCCGGAGACACAATAGCGAGGAGCATGGCGGTGCCGATAGCGGACAGGAACGCATTGAAGAGAAACCGCATAACCCCGGTTCCGAAAAAGAGTCGCGAGCTGAAGACGTCGTACTGTAAAAATCCATTCCCCATAACCAGCGGAATGGTCAGGGTGAGAACGATATAATACTGGATGGGGAGACCGAGATCAAGCCTGAGACCAATCAACAGGAGAATGAGCGGTGCGATAATTCCGACGGTCACTATCGCTATTACCCAAAGGCCACGCTTGGTCGTGTAGATATTTCTTCGTACCACTATCCGCAGCACGATTTTCAGAACCGAATACAGGGCGCAGAGTATCAGCAGTGAAAGGTGGACTCTGAGTGCGAGGCCGGGAGCATCATCAGCGAAAATAAGTGAGATGACTATAGCGCCGATACCGAGAACGGCATATACCGTGACAGCGGTAACCGGTATTCGCTGATTAAGGAGATTATAGCCGATGCGGATGAACAGATAGCCGAGATAAATGAGTATCGCATAGAAAAAAGGGTTAAGCTCATTGAAGGTCACATACTCCATGAAGAGAAAGTAGAAAACGCTCAGGCCGAGGGAGAGATAAAAGTACAGTGTCGCCTGAGAGAGCGCTGACCGCACAATCCGGACCAGCATCCCCCAGAGGAAGTGCATATTGGCCAGGAAGAGGAGCATGATGAAAAACCAGAGCAGTTCCTCATTGACCGGTGGACGCGCCATCTCACGCTGCATCAGAACACCGTCTCGCATAAGGGTTACCGTAACAATCTTGTGGTCCCGTGTTACCGTAAGGGCACTGGTCAATCCGCGTTCCTTCACCTCCACTCCCTGAATTGACACGATTCTGCTATGGAAGGGCAACGCCTCCCGGGTAGAGATCCGGTGCATGAGGACATTGTCGAATGCCAGCCTCTGAAAGGGGTAGAGCTCACTGAAATGAATTGCCCGCGAGAAGAAGAAGAGGTCGAGAAGAATCAGGATGAGGAAGAGGAGTATGTTCTTAAGCTTCTTGATCACTTCCCCCCCTCCAGCGTTACGAGGACCAGAAGCCGATCACCCTCCTGCTCGCCCTGCTTTGCCGTGAGGGATTTTATCAGTGAAGAACGAATCCGGCTCAGCGAAGATCCCTGACCTGCTATCAGCACTGCGTATTTTCTCATATTATCAACAATGAACTCATGGAAGGTTTTACAGCCGATGATGAGAACATCCCCCGGCATGAGCTTCAACCGTCCCTGCTTTCTACCCCGCTCTTTTACCGGACGGAGCGACTGTGACGAGCTCCTGAAAATGAACGGTGACTGATAGTTGCTGTTGCAGTAGATACACTCCCCGTTCTGCTGTACCGACGCATGGAAGAGCGAGATCTCCTCATCGATAATGCCACGCTCCCGAATCGTCTTTTTGAGCTTCATAACAGCCTTCGCCGGAGGATATCCGAGCCGCGAAAAGCTCTGCAGAAGCGCCTGAATGCCCGGCATATAAATTGATGTCCCGGTGATGTTGCCCAGCAGACGATACGCTGAAATCCTGACCTCATCCACCTCATCCCCGCTTACAAAAATATCATAAAACTCCCTGGTCATGAGCGAGGTTGTTTCGTGAAAAACGCGGATGGTAATGTGACCAATTCGTGCATCAGCATCGGGGAGAAATCTCTTCTGTATTTTTGTGGCGATTTCATACTCCTTCTCGACTGCCTTCTTCTTGAGAAGCTCACTCACAAAAAAGCTGTTGACAGAGAGGATAGCAATTCTCGACGCAAAAATCTTGAGCAGTCTCATCTCTTTGCCGGAGAATCTCCTTTTCCTGCTCCCGATAATAATCAAGCCGAGAAACATGTCGCGGTAATATATCGGAATGATCAGCTCCCCGTTGAGCCGCTCAATCTCCGCTATGAGCTTCCGTTCAAAGTGTATTGATGTATTAAGCTCTCTCTTGACGATAATATCATCGGGCCCTCTGATTACCCTGAAAAGGATATTATCGTTCTCGACTTTCGCCTTTCTGATAATACGACTCCTCCTGTTTCGCTGATAGAAGATGTTGAACTCGTCCTTATCGTGATAATAAAAGATGAGGAGGCCAGATCGAACCTTGAAGAGCTCAAGAACGCGATCAAAGGTGGCCTTCAGCATCTCGTCAAAGGATTCAATGGTGAGAATCGAATCGACCGTCTGCACGAAGAGCTCTTCGTAGACAACCGGGCTGATCCTGGAATCGATGATATCGTGAAAGTAACTGGTTATCGGGAGAAGCGAGACTATAAACAGGACGAAGAAGAGCATGAGGAAGTAATAGTTGGTTGAGAGCTGCATGACAGCCGTGGCAATGAACAGGAGCAGGAGGACAAAGACAAAGTCCAGACCATATTTCAGGAGCGCATTGATTACTTCTTTTTTCATTCGATACCGAAGTTCCTCTCAATATCCAGTATCACCTGCTGACGGAGCATTTCTACCGATTCATCGCCGTCGAGTATACAGAAACTCTCATCGGCGAGGGCGAGATAAATAGCGCGAACCTTCTCGAGGAACTGCTTCTTTTCGAAGAACTGCTCTTCCGCACTCCCGTTCTTCCGCCGGGCTATTCGCTGCATACAGTGTCCCGGTGCGACATCAATGAGGTACACCCGGTCCGGCTTCGGGAAACCCCTCTTTACATTTTCACTGATAATATGATCAGGATCGAGCCCCATGGCTCCCTGATAGGCGGCGGTTGAATAGTAGTAGCGATCCATGATAACCATCATATTCCCGTTCAACGAGGGGACGATATTTCGCGTGACATCATCTTCCCTGTCCTTCAGGAAGAGCTCCAGCTGTTTCTCGGCCGAGGGCGCAGCGGCCTCCTGAAGCATTTCTCTGATCTGCAAGCCCCAGATGCCATCGGTCGGTTCCACAAGCTTCACTGCGGGGATGCCCATCGAGGCGAAATGATGGTAGACGGTCTCTGAAAGCGTTGTCTTCCCCGAGCCATCAATTCCCTCGAACAGAATAAAAAGGGGGAGCCTGAGCTTCATAGAATATATTTATCCAGCTTGGAATAGTTCCGGGCAAATACCTCTTTATACTCCTCATATCCTGCTCTGTCCATGAGTCCGAAGGTAAATCGCTTCCCCTGCTCCACTGCCGGCTGATCGTAGGGATTGATATTATAGAGATATCCCGCATATGCCGTCTGCATCTCAATAAAGAGTATCAGTGCACCGATGTTCTCAGCGTCGAGCCTGGAGAGGGTGATCGAGGCATTGGGCCGCGATTTCTCCTTCAAAACGAGCTCCGTTGCCGATTCCTCGAATTCATTCAGCTTTCTCAAGCTCTTCTGCGAGAGATACATCAGCTCGGGATTCTCCGGGTATAATCCGGGTATCTCGACATCACACTCGAAATCCCTGAGCTTCAAAAAGGTGATAACCTTGTCATTGGGGCCCTCAAGATAGAGCTGCAGCTGGGAATGCTGATCGATCGTTCCCAGGGCAGATACCGGCGTCAGCCCGACAACGGTTTTCTTCCCCGCAATGTCGGTTTCCTTCCCCAGCGACTCAGCCCAGATCTGCCGGTACCAGTCAGCAAAGAGAAAGAGCTTTCGCGTATAGGGCATGAGCACATTGATACGCTTATTCCTGAGGGTATCGAAGAGATAGTGGAAAACCGCATTGAGCAGCGGGGCATTTGCATGCATATCCTTCCCGTAATAGGTATCGATGATATGGCGGCCCCCCTGCAAGAGCCCGGCGATATCAATCCCGGCAAAGGCAGCCATCACCAGGCCAACAGCGGAGAGAACCGAGAACCTCCCGCCGACATTCGAGGGAACCGGGAAAGCTGTGAATCCCTCATCATCAGCTATTTTCCTCAGTATGCCCTTCTGAGGATCGGTAATCGCCACGATATGCTTCCGATACGATTCGCCCACCGCCTTTTTCAAATAGTCGAGGAGTATGGCGAAATTTGCATTGGTCTCCGTGGTGCCACCGGATTTCGAGATAATCAGAAAGAGGGTCTTCTTGACATCGACGACATCAGCCATGGAGAGAATTTCGTAGGGATCGACATTATCGTAAAAATAAATTTTACAGCCCTCTCTCCGCTCATCGTCAAGCTCATTGAGAAAGAGATGGCAGAGGGCGTTCCTGAGCGCCTGCGGGCCGAGCGCAGAACCGCCGATTCCAACCAGCGCCACCGTATCGAAATCCGCCCTGACCCTGTCTCGATAGCTCAGTATCTCGTCGATCAACCGGTTTTCAGAGGGGAGATCGAGAAATCCCAGCATCCCCTCCCCTTTCTCCCGTTCCATTCTCTCGAGCGCCGCAGCAGCCTTTTCCCGGGCAGACGCGAGATCAGCCTCCGCTATCCCGTGCTCACTCCCGATATGCTCTTCCATGAAGTAATTGTAGTCAAAGGTAATCATCGCATCACCTCGCATCACCAGTTCATCCATTATTCCGAGCGCCGAGAAGGGGCTTGATATGCTCGAGATAGAGTACCGTGCCCCCGACGGTTGCCAGGTTCAAACCGAGAAAGCCGAAGATGGGGATGAAGGAAATTAGAAAGAAGCCCAGCCCCAATCCCATGGTCAGCGCCCTGAACCGCCAGAGCACTTTCATTTTCTGCCTGAAGGTGAGCCGCATCCGCTCCAGGGGAAAATCGAAGAACTGAAAACCCAGGAAGAAAATAGTACCGAGAAAGCTGAGGAGCGCATACAGCAGGTTGCCCAGAACCGGTATGAGATTGAGAAAGAGAATAAGAATATAGAAGAGAATGAGGAGCAGTATCAGCTTTATCATATTGATTCCCATGCGCACGATATCACCGATAAAGACACGGAGGGAAAAGGGCTCATCAACGGTCTCCGCGAACAGCTTCTCGACACGCGCGGAGAGCGGATCATTAAAGGGCGCCGTAATAACACTTCCCGTGATCGAGTAGAGCAGAATGATTATAACAGCGAGGACGAGGACGAGCACGGGGGTGATAAGCCATCGCAAAACCGTGAGGTACCACGCATCCCCCTGCGGCATAAAACCGAGCAACAGCGGATAGAGATACACCGCCGAGAGATACACGATTGCGACGAGGAGAATAACATTGATAAAGAAGGGGATAACAAAGTAACGCTTCAATCCACGATGCTCGCGAACCGTCCGCCATGCCTCGAAAGGGCTTTTCACTCCCCGAAAGAACAGCATCAATCGTCCTGATGATTTCTCTTCTTCCTCTGAATGTTTTATTTCAGCAGCCATCATTCCCCTCACTTACAGACGACATCAACCGCCTATAACAATGCTCCCCCGACAGGTGCGGGGGAGACACATATAACGCTCTGATTATACCGGCTTCTGAGCGCGCTGTCAATGACTTTTCCTGCCGGCGGCCCTTCTCAATCGGTCCATAATGGCCCTGCCCAGCCCGATTTCGGGAACCCGCTCGACATAGATAATATCGACATCGGCACTGTCCAGCCGATGGAGACAGCGAAACAGATTCGCCGCAGCAACTCTCAGATCGCCATCCGGCGAGAGAACTTCAATCCGGGCGAAGGGGAGCTTTCCCCGTGGTGCTCGAAAGGCGAGAAGTGCAGCAGCAGGTTCAGCCGGTTGAAAGTCAATTCGATCAACGAGGCGCACGGGAACGTTCGGAGAGTAATGGGAGGGGAGCTGTCCGGGGGCCTGCACCGAACCCGCAATGCCTCCATGAACCGCGACCGGTCCAATCACCTCCTCAATCTCCTCGAGCGGGAGACCGCCGGGCCTGAGCACTATCGGAACCGGCTCGCCGAGGTGCAGTATGGTCGATTCGATACCGACGGGACAGTCTCCTCCATCCAGCACCATGTCGATTCGATCGCCCAACTGCTCAGCGACATGGGCTGCCCGCGTCGGACTGATATATCCGAAGAGGTTCGCGCTGGGCGCCGCGATCGGCTTTCCGACAGATTCTATTAACTGCAGCGCAACCGGATGCGCCGGCATTCTGATGGCAACGGTTTCGAGCCCTGCGGTGACGATATCGGGCACGCGCGCTGTCTTTTTGAGGACCAGGGTCAGCGGGCCCGGCCAGAACCGATCAGCCAGCGTGCGAGCTCTCTCGCCGAAGCTCAAAACCAGCTCATCAACAGCAGCAGTATTTGAGATATGGACGATGATGGGATCAAAAAAGGGCCGTTCCTTTACCTCGTATATTCTGGAGACGGCAAGGGGATTAAACACGTCAGCTCCGAGCCCGTAAACCGTTTCCGTCGGAAAGGAGACCAGGCCGCCGTCGCGGATGATCGCGGCCGCTCTCTGAATGCTATCATTATTTGCTCTGAAAATGTTCATTGTAAGAAATCTTCACCATCCATAACAGAATGCATACCATCAGCGTACAGCCATCATCGTGACAGCACAATTCGAATTAACCTGATTACGTCTATCGCATGCGGTGCATCCGAGCGCCTGCTGGCAGGAAGATAACGGAAGATCTCTTTTCACAGCGATGAACTCTTCACCGAACAGAGAGAGCTCCCTCGCAGCACCCCGCTCGATGACAGTGCGATGAACCTGCTCGCCGGCATGCTCCCGCCGCTGCAGGCGGCGGGAAATTCACAGTTCAATACTCTTCATCTCCTCAATGGTAAAGACCGTCCTGCACTGCGGGATCGATTCTATAAAGAGCTTCCCATAGGGCTTCGTGAGAATACGCGAATCGAGCACCGCAATCACCCCCCGGTCCTGACTGCTCCGTATCAACCTCCCGAATCCCTGTTTGAACCGTATTATCGCGGCTGGTATCTGATAGTGATAGAAAGGGCTCAAGCCCTGCTGCTCGAGCCGCTCCATCTTCGCCTCAATATCCGGCCGGTCAGGAACGCTGAAGGGGAGGCGCATGAGGATAACGCCTCTGAGAAGATCGCCGGGAAGATCAATCCCCTGCCAGAATGAATGCGTCCCCATGAGTATTGAGCCATCATCAGCAATATACCGTCTCAGGGCCTCCTGCGCGGCGAGCTTCCCCTGCGCGTATACGGGAAACGGTATGAGCTCTCCGAGCTGCTCTCTGACCTCATTGAGCATCCGGTACGAGGTGAAGAGCAGCAGACAATTCCCGGCGAGGTGGTTGATGATATGTGCTGCCAGTTTCGAGGCACTCTCAACATAGAGTGGATCGCCCGGCTCTCTGCCGTCCCTGCTCATGTAGAGAACTGCCTTCTGATAATCGAAGGGAGAGCTGAGCAGAAGCGATCGATGCCTGCAGAGCCCCAGGCGGTTCTCGAAAAAGGAGAACTCGCCGTTAACCGCCATGGTCGCCGAGCAGTACTGTACGCTCTGGTAGAAGGAATTCACCTCCTTCTGCAAACTGTCGGCCACATCAATCGGCTGCCCCTTGAGATGAATATCGGATAAAAGCGTATCTTCCGTGCGCTCAAGCCAGTAGACATAGTGTTCCCGCTCGTAATAAATGGCCGAGGTGAGATTCTGAAAATACATGAAGAGCTTTCCCCTGAGAATCTCAAACTCTATCTTCGTCGACTCGTCATCGATATGCTCTGCGACTTCATCAAAGAGGTCAAAGAGCTGCTTCATCTCCTGTGCGAGCTCATCACCGAACTCGATCCGCTCCCGTAATCGAATACTTCCCCTTGACGAAAGATATTCAGCCCGCAGCTTCTCGAAGAATGAGTGAAGCTGCTCGGCGATATCGGTAATCATCGTCGAAGCTCTTTTCCGCAGGCTCGAATCGGAGAGCCTGCCGACAATGGTATTTCTCCTGTTCTTCCGATGTAATGCGCCGAGTGATTCCAGAATCTGAGAAGCACTCAGATCGAATCCGAACTGCGCTGATGCGATATCTTCGAGAGAGTGCGCCTCATCGAATACGACAATATCAAACTGCGGCAGATAGGTTCTCCCGGTTGTGATATTGGTAAAGAAGAGATAGTGATTCATCACCAGGAGGTCGGCGTCAGCCCACCGCCGCCGCGCATTCTGAAAAACACACTCCGCCTGATAGGGACAGCGATAAAAGATGCACACCTCGGGCTCGCGGGACACGCTCTTCCAGAGGTCGGAATCAACGGACAGGTCAAATCGATTGAAGATACGACCGCTTCGAAAGAGCTCCTGCAGCGTTTCAATCGACCCCCTCTGACCTGCCGAGAATCTTCCCGCAGCAACGAGCGCTTCAAATCTGCGCCGGCAGGGGTAATTCCCGCTTCCGAGGCAGAGCTCGTAGGTGAACCGATCCCCCGTGAGCCGCTGAACGACCTCGGCAGCGAGAGGAATATCCTTGTCGATTATCTGCTTCTGCAGCGCTTTTGTCTCGGTGCTGACCGCGAGCTTCTTTCCATTTTCTTTGCAGTAGAGAATTGCCGGTATCAGATAGGCGAGCGTCTTCCCCACACCGGTCCCCGCCTCGACGATTCCGTTCTCCCGTTCCCATAATCGCTCCATCACAAAATCAGCCATGCTGAGCTGCTCGGTCCTGAACTCATACCGGGGCAGAACTTCCCGCAAAACTCCCCCCTCCCCGAAAATCTCCACCATGGTCACCACCGCCTGCGTGTTTACCTATATTACGATCGAAACGTTCCCGCGCTCAAGCACATTCCATGATATTCAGCACAGAGGAAAAAGAAAAGAAATATATTGGCGGCTCTTGAATTTCTTAATCATTATACCGATATTGTATAGTAAGATGGAGCGATGGAGCTCTCACCCTGAGGTAATCTGCGCTTCGGTTTCCACCCCTGCGAGACCCGATTGAGAGCGTATAAATCCCGCAGTGAGGAGAGAAATCTTCCGGAGCGTTCTGCTGTAATCGTCAATCGCGAGAGAAACTACCGGAAATCACTGTAGAGCAAAGGGTTAAATATGAGAAGATATTGTGTCACCGTAATTCTGGTTTTCTGTATGACATCGCCTGCCTTTTCATTCCAGAAAGGATTCTGGAGCCGTACCAAGTGGAATGCCCTGCTGATCCAAAACTCAACCCTTTTCCGTTCCGGCTACGGCGGCTTCGGCACCGTACAGATGCAGGACAGCGATCTGAACAGCATCTATACTGACGGCTACATGGTCATGGCTGATTTCTTCTTTTTCCGGAAACGGTTCTCCGGCAGATTCGAACATGGTTTCGATCTGTACTCCCGATATACTCACAAGTCGTTTACCACCGAAGAGGAGATAGTTTCCGCGAGCGGAGACGTTTATCGAGAGGGAGAAATTCACGTGACCGCATTCGATATCGGTGCACGGTATCTCTTCGGTACGGTATGGCTCTATGAGCTCTGGCAGGCATACATCGTGGCCGCTCCTCGCCTGGTCTCTTTCAGGGAGGAGGCGCTGAACGACGACGAAGAGAATGTGGGGAAAACCTACTACTCGGTTGGATTTGTCGGGGGAATCGGGATCGAGATTACCCTTCTCCCCTATATGGGGCTCTTCGCCGAGTACAATCACGGATACACGCCGGTTGGCGATTCAGATAAAAACATCGAGGGACATCAGTTTTTTTACGGCGTTACGGTGAGGACGCCGCATTGAATGCTCTTCTTCAGGAGTTGCACCCTGGGCATATTTCTTGCGGATAGCGATAATGAAGCCACAGAATCAACTCTATTGAATGTAGCTGTAAATGGACGCCGATTTACGCAGATAGCTAATAGTTATCAGTGACAGGTGATTAATGTTTTCACTCAGCACAAGGTACCCGTTACCCGTTATAGTTAAAAAGAAACAAGACCGAGAATCTGCGTTCATCCGTAAGCATCTGCGTTAATCTGCGTTTAATCCTTGAGACATTCAATATAAAAGGCTGGAGCTGAAAGACCGATACATCGCGCGTTGATTGTATACTTTATTCGAAGGGATATATCATGAAAAGGATAGGACAATCACTGATAAGTCTACTGAGCTGCATCATGCTTTTTACCTGCTCGATGAGCGAGGGCGAGCCGGGCGAGTTCACCGAAGGGCCCTTCGGTGGCGAGGAGCTTCCGGTTGAAGGAGCCGCCCTCTGGCTCCGCGCCGACCGGGACGTCTGCAAGAGCACCTCGAATAAAGTAAATGCCTGGGAGGACCAGACGCCGAACGGAAACACCGCCATCGCCATGGTGAAGCCGGAATGGGTTGATAATGTACTGAACGAGAAGCCGGTAATCCGATTCAGCGGTACGGAATATTTTCTGCTCCCCGAGTTCATGAGCTCGTCCGATGTGACTGTCTTTATTGTGGGGAGCTTTCCGAATCAAGGAATTGTTCAAAATTTATTATCCGATTATGGTGACTTAACAAATAAATCTTTCTGTATTCGAGTTTCTGATTTATCAAATACTTTACAATTTAGACTAAATGATAGCGCAGGCGATTCAGTAAATAATTCAAGTATTAACGATTCATCACAATTTCACATTTTTACTGCTAGATTAAACAGTATAAATTCTGAATTGTATTATAATGGTGCAAATGACAATATTATTACTAACATAAGTGATCCACCATACGATTACGATACTTCAACGAAATGGGATGGTACAACAAGTGGAAGATACCCAACAATAGGTAGAGACAGCAATCCGGATGCAGTACCATTAGGGTACCTCACCGGCGACCTGGCCGAGATAATCATATACAGATACGCACTCCCCGACGGTGACCGGGTCAAGATAGAATGCTATCTCGGCGAGAAGTACGGCATTCCCGTATCGGGGTGCGACTAATGTACTAATAAATCCCTGGTATAGAAATTTATACCCTTGTCCCTTACATCACTCTCTCTCATTAAAATTATTAACTCATCCATGAGGGGGGGGTGAGGGGGCGATGGAAACAAGTGCGGGGATCGGCCCGAAGGGTCGCCCCCGCGATCATGTTTTTTGCTTGATCATCTCACCTCAATAATCTACGATAACGAAATTTCTGGCAATCAGAGAAATCGGTGCCGGCTCACCGGCCGTTACCGTGCAAACCAATTCCCATAAAACGAATATCATCCCGATCGATATAATCCGGCAGGAGAAATCGACGCTGTGAGAGGTTATACTGTGACAAAATACGGCCTCATTCCCATAATCTCCCTGCTGCTGATCATTCCCGCCTTCTCCTATGAGGAAACCGACTGGGATCTCTATGAGCGTGAGATCCGCCGTTCCAGAAGTGCTTCGCTCCTCCGCCTCGGCTTCGCGGGAGGCACGATACGGATGCAGGACAGCAAACTGAACAGGTATTACGAGGAGGGCACCGGTGTATTCCTCGATCTCTTTTTCTACCGATACCGGCACCGGAATATCGAGGAGCAAACCGGCGGTTTCGACCTCTATACCCGCCTTGCCTACCGGAAGTTCTCTCTGGACGGTGATGATATCGGCGAGACGGATATCGACCTGCTCTCACTCGATCTCGGTGCGCGTTATCTCACGGGAATCATGCTTGGGAGAGAGCTCTGCCAGCTCTACCTCCTGGCCGCGCCGCGAGTTCTCTATTACCGGGAAGATATACAAAACGATGAAAATTCAATGTATTCTCTGGGCGTGATCGGTGGCATCGGCGTGGAGATTACCCTCGCGCAGGCATTCGCTCTCTTCGTAGAATACAATCAGGGATATACGCCGGTGGGAAGCACCGACGCCAACGTTGAGGGCTATCAGATCTACTTCGGCCTGACGGTGCGAACGCCGCTGTAGGAGGCGATGTAATATAACTCCGCCGAACGTAATATGCATGCGGGCTCCCGGGACTTCGCCTTTCATAACCTTGAACGGGAACAGATAATGAAAAAAAGAAGACAATCGCGCTCATTACTCATATCACTCTGCATCTGTATCGCCGTAACCGGCTGCGCTCTCGACGACGATGCAGCGGTGCTCGAAACCGCGCGAGGGCTTCCCGTTCCCGGGGCTGTGCTCTGGCTGCGGGCGGATAAGGGGGTTCTGAAAGACGAGACGGGAGCTGTTAACAAGTGGCTCGATCAGACAGACAATAATAATAATGCCTTTGCATCGGTGTGCCCCCTCTGGCTCGAGAAGGGGACCGATCTGGACAGGCCTTCAATACAGTTCATTGGCACGAATCAGGAATACTTTCACATTCCAGACTTCCTGAGCAGTCCGGATGTCACTGCCTTTTTCGTCTGCAGATGCCCACAGCAGCCAACCCCTCAAAATATATTTTTCGATTACGGTGATAGCATTTCGAAAAGATTTATTGTACAAGTACTCGGCACATTCGATACGATACAATTCATGGTGCAGGATGTATTCGCTATTAACTTTTTCACCAACAGCATCAACGATTCATCGGTGTACCATATTCTCACCACCCGTATTGAACAGCAGACTATTGAGCTCTACTATAATGGCGCTTTCGACAACAACAACACCGAAGGTTTGTACGATCTGACAACAACATGGGAGGGCTCACAGGCCGACATGTACCCGACCATCGGGCGGGACAGCGATCCGATTGGTGGAAATTTTCTCACCGGCGAAATAGCTGAAATTATATTTTTCAACAAAGCCCTCCCATCGGATGGCAGAAGAGAAATCGAGCGCTATCTCAGCGAGAAGTACGGTATTCCGCTCCTGGACTGATTTTTAAAACAGGAAGATATGATTGCACCTGCACCGAACCGGAACGATTTGAAAAACCGGCATGAGCGCCTCTGAGAAAGAGAGGAGCTCTATTAGTAAGGGGAAATACACCTGTGTGAAGCAGCTATCAGGAAACCTGTTGATTGAATCGCATTCGACGCCGGGTGAGCATCGAGCAAAACAGGATTTACGTTAAGAAGCAGACAGGGTACTGCTCATTAATCTCCTGAAGATAATCCGAACCCCCCGCAACAGAAAGCTCACGCCGATGATGAAGATACCGGAACCGCTTCGCAAAACGCTCGCTTTGCTGGAGAGCCTGCGGGCGCTGGTAGACGGTTTCGTCTTCGGCCCCCTCGGTGTACTGAGCATGATGCGCGGTGCCGAGATCCTCTTCAAGGACTGCATAAACCATCAATGAGTACTGTCTTGATTTGCGGAAGTTGTACATGATGTATCTTGCATTCAACCTTGCATATGCAGCACGATCATATATACACGAGACTATCCGTAAATTGCTTGATAAAAATGAAATTACCGATAACTATTTTTATAGAAACTACTTTTTAACAGTAAAAGTTCTTGATGGAGTAGTTTGCTGGAGTATATACTGGGGAATACCTCAAGAACGACACAATTTGTTAATAATAGAAAATGCTTCTGAATAGAAATACCTGTTTTGATGAAAATTGTAAAACCTCATTTATCAATCCATTAAAGGAATTAGCACATGGGAAAATTTCAGATCACAACCAATCCTGAAAACTGTACCGGCTGTCTGAGATGTCAGCTTGCCTGTTCGGAACACAACACGAAAAGATTCAATCCATCGGCAGCACGAATACAGGTCATCATCTCGGATGTGGAGTGCACCATTACCTTTGCAGAGGACTGCATTGGCTGCGGCGTATGTGCTGATAACTGCATGTATGATGCGCTCCATAAAAGAGCACAGGAGGAAATATGAACGGAGGATTTGCGGGAAGAATACTGCACATCGATCTGAGCCAGCGGCGTTTCAAAACAGAGGAGCTTGCACCTGAAGGAGCTGAGAAATTCATCGGAGGCTTTGGCCTGACCGTTAAGCTCGCCTCTGAAATTATCGTACCGGGCACCGATCCCCTTTCACCGGATAATCCGATCGTGTTTGGCGCCGGACCGCTGGTGGGCACCAGCCTTCCGGCAACATCGCGTGTCTATGCCGTTACCAAGTTACCACAGAGCAACGCAATTGGATGGTGCGGTGGCGGCGGTGTCACCTTCGGTTGCCTGATGAAAAATGCCGGATACGATCACATTGTAATCAAAGGGCGTGCCGATCACCCTGTTTTTATTAAGATAATTGATGACGATATCGACATCGTCGACGCACAGTCCCTGTGGGGGATGGGCGTTGCACAGACCTGCTCCGCTCTCTGGGAAATGGTGGGCAGACCTGCCGGGATCATCTCTATCGGTCAGGCTGGAGAGAACCTCGTCTCCTTCTCCATGGCCTATATCGATCGCCTCTCAACCATCGGACGGGGCGGTTTTGGTGCGGTTATGGGTTCAAAGAATCTCAAAGCAATTCTGGTCAGGGGAAGCAGGGGCATACAGGTTGCGAATCGGAAGCGATACAGAGAACTTCACAATACCATGGTCACGAATATCCGTGAATATCCCTATCTGAAGGAATGGCAGCACCTCGGACTCCTCAAGTCACTGCCGTTCACACCCGAGGGCATGGACTACAATAAAATCAGGAAGAGGCGGATTGCATGTGTCTCCTGCCCTATAGGCTGCAAGGAAGTTATTGAGATACCTGATGGAGAATTCATGGGCTCGTTGATACACTCAAGCTCCATTGTCAACCTGCTGACACCGACCGTTTATGGCTTTACTGACTACCGGGAGGCGATACAGTGCGTATCCCTTCTTGATGAATACGGGCTCGACATGTTCGAGTTCTTCGGCGTAATGGAATTCGCGAAAGACCTTTATGCGCAGGGACGATTGCCCGGCGATGCATTTGATGAGGAGATCAGGCTCGAATCGTTCACCGCAATGGAGAAGTGGGCGCGAAAGATATCCCTGAGAGAAGGGTTCGGAAACATTCTGGCCGACGGATTCGAAGGTATTATCAAACAATTCGGTGAAGAATGCCGGCCAATTGCACCATATACCGTCAAAGGCATGCTCCCGTACACCGGCCCCCGGGGTCCCCTTCCCTGGAACCTCTTCGGCACCATGGAGCTGGGTCAGGCACTGGATCCGCGGGGCCCGCATGTGGGAGCAGGAGGCTCACCGACATATTTTGCACGAAGACCACTCACGGTA
>Ga0180433_10001660_pt1 | contig 36829 bp, 37 predicted proteins | sample SS_ome_8_FD_132980 | JGI IMG/M metagenome (GOLD analysis project Ga0180433, IMG submission 132980) | Hypersaline lake sediment archaeal communities from the Salton Sea, California, USA - SS_1_D_1 metaG | ecosystem: Environmental > Aquatic > Non-marine Saline and Alkaline > Hypersaline >... | reverse complement strand
GAGGACTACCTGCTCGAAGAGCTGAAAACGGGGCGCATCAAGGAGATACCCGACCGGGACGATGGAATCGTGTCCCTGGAGAATCCTCCCTACCTGCCGTTGGTGCCGCCGGGGCTGTTGCCGACACGGCCCGCCAAACTGATCTACCGCTGGGTCGAGGACGGTGTGCCGGTGCGCATCGCGCAGGAACGGGACCTGTATCCGAAGGTGACTATAGGAGTGCCAGACTTCCTTTCGGTCGATCCGACCAGCCTGTCGATCGAGATGGCCGACCGGTTCTGGACCGAGGAAGAGGTGGACTTCGAGGACGCTCTTGTTTCCGGTGTGGTGGTTTGCCTGCCTCGGGTGGCGAAGCTGGGAGCGCGGCTATCGATGATCGCGGTGAAGGACAAGCGCCGCGGCATCGGGACCAGACTGCTGCGGGAATGGTGCAGACTGCTCGGGGGATACGGCACCCGCATGTTTGTGACCACCCGGGTTGGCGAGGAGGGAGAAGCGTTGTTCCAGGCGCTCCATGACCGAGGCGACCTGCATGTCCGTTGGGATGACGGCCAGTTGGTAGTGACGTGCGACTTTTCGTCGACCAGAAAGCTATTTATCTGATGTACAAACAACCGCCACCCTGCGGCCGTATCCCCTACTCGCCCTCCGGCGAGGCGGTCTGGAATTACCTGGAAGGCAACGACGGTTTCGGCCCGGTCGTCCAGCAGACCGTCAAACGCGGCCTCTATGTGCTCCCCTTCTTCCTTGTCCTGGGGTTCGGTTGGAAGAAGTCCCTACTGGCCGCTGCCATCTCTACCACAGTAGACACGCTGCTCGTGACCGGTTACCTTCAGAAGAATCGGCGACGGTGTGGGAGGAAATCCCTTTAGGTTTGCCGGAGACTACCAGGTTCGGCTCGATCAGAAATCAAAGGTCGGTGTTCCTTCGAGGATGAAGGGTTGAATGACACCTTCTCCTAGAATTCTGTTGAGTCTATTACTGTCCGTGGGCCGGGTTCTGCATAGGGTGATGGTTCCCTGGTTGAGGGGAAGGTCGAAGAACTCCGCGCCGATGCGGCTGGTGAAGTTTTCCAGTCTGGGTAGTTGGTCGGCCTCGTCGAAGGCGGTGGCGTAAAGTCGCAGGCCGTAGGGCGCTGACCATATTCCTCCTGGCCGTTTTTGGCCTTTTTCTTTCGACTCGCGGAAGTGCGGGGCCGAGTCGGTGCCGGCGAAGAAGCATATCTGGCCGCTGGTGGCGGCTTCGAGCACCGCTTCTCTGTCGCTGTGTTCCTTGGCAATGGGATAGCAGAAGTGGTGCGGGTTGCCTGCGACGTCGTTGAAGGTGAGGAACAAATGGTGGGGTGTGATGGTGCCAGCCGTCCGACCCTGACCGAATTCCTTGTGGTACTTTCTGACGGCGTCCACGGCGTCCCTGGTGGACAGGTGCTCCAATACCATTTTTAGGTCTGGGTAGCCGTAGCGTAGGGCTGTGAAGGTGGTGCGGACGAACACCTGCTCCCGTTTGTAGAGGGGTATGGTCGGACACGGGTCTTCGCCATGGATGAGTAAGGGTAGTTGATATTTTTCCATCGCCGCGAAGACGCGGCGGGCGGCGAACACGTCGGGGATGCCTTCGTCGGAGTTGGTCGTAGCTCCCGCCGGGTATAGTTTGCCGCCGATCATCCAATCGGTAGCGGCCGCCTCTTCGATTTCTGCGGGGGTTGTGTTCTGGGTGAGGTAGAGGGTCATCAACGGTTCCGGGAAGCCGGCGGCCCGGATACGTTCGCGGTAGGCTGCGGCCTCGGCGACTGTGCGGATAGGCGGCTGTAGATTAGGCATCGCCGTGGCTCGGGCGAATACGCGGGCGCTGACGGGGGCGACAATTTTCAGCAGGACGCCGTCGCGAAAGTGGCAGTGGAAGTCGTCGGGTTGGCGGATAGTAAGCGAGTTGGTTCGGTCATTCTGAATAGGGGGAGTAACATTTATAGGTGTGGTAGCCATTACACAATCTCCAAATCGGGCGAGCCGAACTCGGCCAGGTTTTCGGGAAAGGGTACCAGGTCACTGGCGCGAAACTTGTGGCGGTTGGCGCGGGCGTACTGTTGCAGATTTTCCCACGTCGATGTGTCCTGGTGTTCGTGAACCATGATGACGAAGCGGCCGGCCGGGAGTGGTCTAGTGCGCCGGGGGTCCGTCTTGGCCATCATGTGCATATGGTTGGCGAAGTCGATTTTTTCGTTACGTGGGATAACAGTGGTGTAGAAAGGTGGACAGTGGCGGATGTAACGGTCGACAGTTTGGGTGTGGATGTTGTAGATGAATCCGACGCGGTAGATGAGTAGCCGCCAGTGTGTCAGGTTGGGTGTCCTCTGGATTTCCTCGGCCACGTTGTGGTGGAACAGATCGTCGGAGTCGATGCGAGTCAGGAGCAAAAGGTCGTGGTTTTGTCTGGCTTCCGCGAGTTCCTCCTCCAAGGAGCCGCTGTAGACGATGGCTCTAGTAGGGAGTTGGAGGTTCTGATTGCTGAGCGTCGCGAAGAAGTCTTCCCGCACGTCTGGGGCTACGTAAATGAGTACCGGCGTTGGCACCGTCTGCTGGGCGAGGCTACGGAGTGTTCGTTCGATCAGAAAGCGGGTGCGGTACTGTAGCCACTCGGGACTCGGACGCGCCGGACGGTCGTCGCTGAAGGGACGCCAGAATGTGATATGGAAGGTATGATGCAAGCTGTGCATAAGTGTTGAGGGACGGCTGTGACAACAGAGAGGGATTCAATAAAGTCCAGCCGTGCTTCAACACTAGGTAGTTATTTTCTCAGGGTGCGGATAAGCCCGTAACCGATCATCATTGCGCCAACGTCTGCGGTGGCGTTGGGGAGGCCGCTTATAGTTTTATCGGGGAATTGGTTTGGGAAGAACACGTTCTTCAGCGGGTACTCCAGCAGCTTCCAGCCGATGGCGATCCGCCATGCTCATTGGGGAATGAAGCCTGCCGCTCCGATGGCCATCCCGGCTAGCAGATGAGGTAGCGTGTATTGGTCCACGACCGGTTGAGCGTTTGGTTGCATTCCTTAATCCTCCAGCCTTTTAGCCTAACAGACTATTGCTAGGAAACGCAAACGCCCGGTACACTAATTTCTCCACAAGACGGTCAAGGCAGCCGTTTGTGGGGTGTCCGTTTAAGGAGGCCGGGTGGCTCAACCGGCCTCCTTTTATTTTGAGCTCGAAAATTTTTCAGGATGTGGGTGGAGGCTCCCCGGGCAGGCAGAGTGTTTGGTGAACGATGGTGTCGATGTAGCGGTAGAGTTCGTGGTGCTGGCAGTTCACACGGATGTTGGCGACGCCGGGTATGTTGACGGCCTTCACCCCGATGGGGGTGCCTTCACCGCCGATGGCGCGATAGAGTACCTGCAGTACCAGGTCGGTCCGGGAGAAAATGTTCACGACTCGTTTGGCGACGAGCAGGTTGCCGGGGATTGTTGCCAGGCGTTTTTGGTCCACGGCTCCGCCAACCAGCACGACTTTATGCAGCGCCTTTGTCCACTCCGGGCGCAACGCCAGGGCGTCGACTACGACTTGGCACCCCAGGCTGTGGCCGACGAGGGATACGAGTGGTGTGTCAGTGGCTCCGAGCCGTTTGTGGAAGGCGGCCATTCTTTGGGAGGTGAACTTGGCAGCTTCCTGAATTTTCCGCCAGAGATTCTGGGCCTCGGAGGCGACCGCGGCACCTGTCCCACGGAGGAATTCCGCAGCGTTTTTGGGGCGGGCGACTAGGGTGGTGGCGGCAAGCGCGGTGATGCCGCGGCGTAGTATGCCGGGGGTCGAACCGGCGTCCCAGCGTATTACGGTAAACGTGTCATTGGCTCGTTGGGCAAACGATTCCTGGAGTGTTTTTTCCATCTTGCCTGTAAGCTCGTTGCCAAAACCGTGTACGAAGACGACTTCCATAATTTTTTTTATTTTTGCTTGCCGGGTAAAAGTATATACCTTATACTTCTAATGGCGTGTGTGCTTGCACGCGGCAACTAAAAGAGAGGCGACAGGGGTGGTTTCGGCCACCCCTGCTCGTTTAAGTCAGGCGTGTTATATTGTTTAGGATGGCTTGCGCCATGGGCTGCACGTGATTCCAGTTGGGGCTGGCGGACCACGCGGAGACACATAACAGGTTGCCCTCGTACCGGAAGAAGCGGAACATTTCGGTCACGTCGACCTGCGCCGGCGTCGCGTCGGTTAAAGCCGACCCGATGGCCACAATCATCCGTGAGCGGTCGCACCCGGGCCATTGGGTGTGGGTGACCTCCTTGCGGCCGGTGTCTGCGCCGAAGACGGCGTCGCGGCAGGCTTCATTGAGAGGCCCACTGCTCGGTATTGGCGGGTGGAGACGTACTCCGAAGGCGGCTTCAGACTTGTGGAAGTAGTGAGCCGCTAGATGCGTCTCCTCCTTTTTGGCGAACCAAGGGTACCCTTTGGTTGGGACCGTCAGGTGGGGGTCGGTTAGCCGTAGGGAGGTTTTGCCCAAGTGGTTGTTCAGGACGGTGGCCGACCCGTAAAGTTCTTTGGCTAGAGGGCCGATGGTGTTCCAGTTTTTTTCCCGAGTGGCTAAGACGACGGCGTATACGCCCGTCGGGTCGGTGGCGATCAACCAGTAGTGGGTCATTGGCAGCGGTTTGGGTGCTGTGACTCGAACGACGTAGGCTTCGAGTATGTTGCCTTCGTTGTCTGTAATTGCGGTGGTGTCGATATTTTGGATGTAGGCTTCGGTGCGGTCCAGTTTATAGAAGCGGAATATGCGGTCGCGGACCGATAGGTTGTCCTGTTTTGGCTCGGCGGTGACGGTCAGGCGGCTTATTAGCGCCTCGTCGATTTTGTAGCCGGCGTAGGGGGTGCCTTTGTGGTCAAGGCCCGCTTGCCAGTACGGATCGTTGAAGCGTAAGCGAAGGGCGTGCCGGAAGGTGGCGGTTTTACGGGCGGCCCGGCCGTTAGGAGCCGCGACGATTTCGATGGCCGAAAAATTTTCGTGAAGTGGGTCCATGGTTAGTGGCGTTCGTCGTTGGGGCGGTAGAGGTGCCGCTCCTGTAGGAGTCCGGCTTGGTGTAACGCTCGGTAGTAGTTGAACTTGGCTTCCAGGAGCCTTTGGTAGGCTGTCTTCTGGATAGTAGCGGCGTGGCCCGTTTTTGGGTCCGACACTTGGGCCGGGCGGATGCGCCGTAGGACTGCCGCCGGGGCGCGGAGGTTGCACAGTTTTTTGTCGCGCAGGGTAGCGGCCCATACGAGTCGGGTGAAAAACTCGCTGTCCCCCATAGAGGCGGTGTAGTCGAAGGAGCCGAGCCAACTGAACACCTCCCGGCGGTAGAGCGCGGTGGCGTTCCACAGACCGATGCCGAACTGCCGTTTTCCTTTCAAGAGCGGGTCTTCGTCCAACGGCCACGCGGTCTCCGCGTCCGACTCGAAGCTGCCGTCTTCTTTGATGTTGCGGCAATGGCCACCCACCGCCACCAGGTTTTCGTCTTTTTCCAGGGCCGCGACTTGTCGTGCGAAGCGGTCTGGCGCGGCGATGTCGTCCGCATCCAGAAACCCGATGAATGGATGGTAGTTCGGGTGCCAGGGGGCTTCCAGGAGGGTGCCGCGAAAAGCGAGAGCCAGGGCACGGTTTTTGGCGTGGTACTGGTTGTGTCTGCCGTCGGTGGCTTGGCAGATAGTGATCGACGGCGGATCGGAGTAATCGGTATTTTGGTGGGCGGCGGCGCGTTTGATGGTGTCGTCGGTGGAGCCGTCATCCGCCACGATGATCCATCCCACCTCTGGCTGTTTGAGGGAGTCCAGGCAATCGTCGATGTAATCCTCGACGTTATAAGCTGGCACGATAACAACGACTGGTTTAGACATCGGTGTCTTCCTGGTAGTGTTCTCGGATGTAGGTGATTGGCATCACAGCGGGAAGCCATCGGTCGGTGTCTGCAAAGCGGGCCAGGACCACCGCGTCGCTGGCGTTTTTACGCACCACAATTTTTACGAACCATGGTCGGTTCCAGCTAAAGCCTACGAGGCGACGTTCCTGGCGTGGGATGGGCGCAATGGTGTTGGCCACCAGGGTGGTGCTTTCGGCAGCGATGGTTTCGAAGTCGTCGGCCACTCGCATGGTGGCGGCGACGATGCCTGTGGCTGTGCGGAATTCCTTCGCCGTGAGGGGGCGCATGAAGTCCGGGTGGGGCAACGGTTGGCCCTCCAGAGTAGTTTCCCCTTTGGTGGTTTGCAGTAGGATGAAGTCGTTTTGCATTTTCGTGTCGGGGGTGGGAAAAGCCGGGTACAAAAAGAAAGCCGCTCCGGTGTGGGAGCGGCCTCGAAAATTGAACCGAGAAGGACAAGGCGGATCGTTTTAGCGGAATATTTTGGAGGCCACGAATCCGAGGCCGGCACCGATCAACACCTTGAGCGGGAGCGGTGCATCCTGGAAGAAGCCGGTGACGGTGCCGGAGCGGTACGCGCCGCCGTAACCGTACTTGTCGTTCAGGTACATCATGCCGGCCGTTTTGCGCTTGCTGCGGGTGCGGGGTTGGGGCTTCGTCCGTTTGGCCGGTTTCTTGCCTTTCTTGGCGCGGGGTTTGATCCCCCGGGCGCGGCGCGACTTCTGGGTTTCGACGAAAGTGCCTTCCCAGCCGCAGGGCACGAAGTTGCCGCCGCGGTAGGTGTGTCCCTTGTAGGGAATTTCCCAGCCCTTGTCGACGCGGCAACGGGTGATGGTGCTGGTCCGGGAGCTGATTTGCCCGACAGTGTCTTGGATGGTGGGTGGCGGTATGCTCATTGGTCGCCTTTCCTCCTGTGGTTGGAACTGAGTTATAGTGAATCCGGGTATTGTTGCGGATTAACGTCCGAAGATAGTGGGGAGTAAGAAAAATCCTATGGCGGCTCCGGCGGCCCAGGGAAGGATTGATTGAATGAACCCCGGTTGGGCTTCCCGTCGGGCTTGTTCCTCCGCTTCCTGCTCCGCGATGGCCTGCCGGACCAACTCCGCGCCGATGCCGGCGTAGGTAGGACCGATCTGGGTGGGTACAGTTGCGGGCAACGAAGGCGGTGGGGCGGGCGGCCCGAAGAACGGGAACTCGTCGCCGTTTTCCCCATTGAGGTCGAGGTCTTCGTCTTCGTCGATGTCCTCGTCCTGTCCCACGGTGGGCCAGTGGCCGACGGTGTCATGTATGCTTGGTGGCCGGATCATAGTGGTTTCTCTTGGGTGATTGACGGCCGGCGTGTTTAGCCGAAGAACTTCCCGAGGATGGGCGGCAGGACGAAGAAGCCGAGGGCCGCTCCGGCGAGCCACGGGACCATGTTCCCGAGGGTTTCCCCTACGCCCGGACTCGATGCGGCGGCCTGTTCCATGAAGGCTTCTTCCTCGGTCATCAATTGCGGCGCGGGCGTGTCGAGGAAGTCGAGGTCGTCATCGTCGCCGTTTTCGCCGACGGTGCGGCCCGAGACAGCCCCCATCTGATAGCCACCACCGAAGCGCGGGTCGAGGGGCATCAGGAAACCGGTGTTCTTCATCCCGGTGACCGCTCCTTGCCCGTATGCGCCGGCGAAGCGTCGGTCCAGCGGCATCAGGAACCCGGTGGTGCGGCCGGCGACGGCTCCCGAAGCGTAGCCGCCCCGGTAGCGGGGGTCCAGACTCATTGTGAATCCCACGTCCCGTTGGCCGACGATGCCGCGGGCGTAGCCGTAGTCCCCGTCGATGCGGGGCGGTTTCATAAAGGCGATGGGTGCGCCCTCGGTCACGACCGAGGTGCGGCGGCCGCGCATGGGCATGTCGCAGCGGACGAACTGCCCGGGCAGTCGGGGCCAGCTTTTGCCGCCCATCTTCGGACCCGGCGAGCAACCCTGTTGGGGAGCGCCGGCGGGGATGCGGCACACGTTGCGGGCACCACGGGCACGGGGGAAATATTCCCCGGCGCGGGTGCGCGGTGGCCGGAAGCTGACGGGACGACGGGCCGGCGGTCCGGAGACGTCTTGAACGGTGGGCGGGAAAACGAAACTCATTTTTTTACTCCCTGTTGCGGTTGCACGGTTTGGGACGTTTCATCTTTAGCGTGCCGAATAGCATAATTCCTGAGCGTGGAAATCGGAATACCCTCCTCCGCGGCCAAGTCGGTCCAAGATTCGCCTTTTTGATGGCGCTCGAACCACTTTTTGGCGACTTCCGGGGAGATTTCCCGCGGCGGACGTCCTAAGCGTACGCCAGCCGCTCGTCGAACTGCAATACCCTCCTTGGTCCGTTGGGAGATTAAATCCGCCTCCAGCTCCGCCGCGGCTCCGAATTGAGTGAGCATATATTTGGAGATGGCCCCGCCGTCGAAGGTGATCTGGTCCTGGGTGGCGAATACGAGGTCGACACCCAGACCCGAGAGGGTTTTGGCTACGGTGTGGAGGTCCACGACGCTGCGACACAGACGGTCGATGCGCAGTACGATTATTCGTTTGAACTCACCTTTTTCACACCTTCGGAAAATTTTTCCGAAGGCTGGTCGGTCGAAGGCCGGAGTCTTGCCAGAGATGCCGTCTTCTTGGAAGTACTCGCGAGGTTCGTCGGCCCAAGGCTGTTGTTGGCAGTACTGATCGAGAGCGTGGCGCTGGGCCTCGACCGACTGCATGTCTGTAGATACGCGCATGTAGATGGCGGTACTCAAGTGACACCCCAGTGCTGTGGGTAGATGGTCGTTTTGAGGCTCGGGTTCCAGCCGGGGATGGTGCGTCCCAGCCCCCGCAGGAATGCCTCGGTCCCAGGCTGCAAAGCGGCCACGTTGGGGACCTGCGTCAGCACTTCATCGTACACAAGCAAGGTCGGGAAAGTCCAGCCCAGCAGCATTTCCAACAGACCGATTCCCACAGCGTCGGATTCCAGAGCGTGGAGGTGGGCGGCACTGAATTGTCCTGGCCATTTTACTTTGAAGGTGCGGCCGGTGATTGTGGTTGTTCGTCCGCCGGCACAGTAGGCGGCCGCCGCTTGCGCCCAGATGTCCACCGGCAGTCGCTCGGCGACCATGAGCAGTACTTTAGTGAATGTGGGCTGGTCGAGGGTTCCAGGGTAGCCGAAGTTTTTGAAGATTTCATTCATGCCGCGCACACCGCCGCAGTTGATGAGGCAGAAGTTTACGGCTTTACCCACTTCTCGACTCGGGGCCGTTTCTGGCAGCTGGACCAGACGTTTGAGGAGACTGCCGGTAATCTGGTGATGGTCTAGCGGGTCGGCCGGGTTGTCCATTGACGCCACCCGGTGGTCGTCCGGGAACAGTTTTTTCCAGGTGGCGGTGATCGCTTGCAGTTGGGCGGACTTGATGTCGATGGCGGCCAGGACGTGTCCTTGCGCCGGCACGACCAGGGCGCGGGGGCAAGTATGTTGATTGAAGGGATCGACCGCGAGGCTCTGCACGGCCGGAAAGCGGCTGAAGAACCGGGCCGAGCGGGTGCGGAAGTAAACCGGGTGGATGGTGCCGTTAGGACGAAGGTTAGCGACGATGTGGGTCGCCATGTTGCGGCCGGCGTGGACCAGGCGTGTAAGCATCTCCCGGTCGATGATGGCACCGTGCCAGCTGAGGCACAGGGCGGCCGCGTTTCCAAGGGTCTCCAGATTTATGCCTCCCGGGTGAGTGTGGGGGTTGCTGGCCAACAGCGTGGCTGTGGCTTGGTCGTAGAGTGCTTCGCCTTGGAGGGCGATGGTCGCGGGGTCGTCTGTGTGGTAACGGGTACGGGCATCAGGGGCCAACCCTAGTACCGCGGTGAGGTCATCCGTGGATACTATACGCCGTTGGTCGATGTAGCCGCAGAGAGTGCGGGCGTCGGGTAAGCGCCGCCATATCAGGGAAGCTAGCAGTTGACTGCCGTCGATGGTGTAGACACGCTCGTCCTTGGCGATCAAGTCCGTCAGGATTTCGACCACCCCCTCGAAAGCTACCTGGTGAGTTTCGAGGTGATTGTCCCGCGCTACGCGAACACCATAGATGGTCGTCGGCGGCAGTGTCGCATCGAACGGCTCGTAATCGATAATAAAGGCCGTTGCCACGGCTGGTCCTCCTTTTCTAAGCTACTGGCTCGTTGAAGCCGACCGAGGTGCCGATGGGACCATATGAAGCAGCACAAGTGTTGGGCGTCGAGAACGCGGCTACGTTGGACGAGATACGCACCGTCTACAAGCGGGCGGCTATCAAGTACCACCCTGACAAGTCGGAGGAGCCGGACGCCGAAGAGAAGTTCACGGACGTGTCCGAAGCCTACGCGGTGTTGGCGGAGTATTGCACGGGTGGAGGCAAGTTGCCGGTGCCGCGTTCGGTGCGGGAGGCCGCTGCCGCTCCGGCGAGCGGTGTTGAGTTCGGGGAGATGCCGGATTTCGTCACCATCGCTTTACAGGTGCTTCCCGGTATGGGAGCCGGTTTTGGCAGGGTAGGTTCGTTGATTTTTGAAATGATGGCTAATGGGACTGTCAGTCGAAGCGGTATAGAAGATATAATCGACCTATTGTTCGAGGGCGGCGAGTCGGAGCCGGAGGTTGTTGCGGTTCCTCACTGGCGTCCTCGCCCGTGCAAGGAATCGATGGGTACGCTGGTTGTCGCCCCTCGTGCTTACCAACGTTACTTGCATGAGGCCGACAACGGCACCCGTTCCGCTTTGGTGTTCGGGATTTTGGAGCGGCCCGGGCTACCGCCGAATCAAGGCACTTTCAAAGTCCAGTCGCTGCAGAGCGGGGTGGCCCGGATCGACAACCGGTCCTATCGCGTCGAGATCAAGAAACCGCCGAAAGCCAGGATCAAAAAATGTTAAGACGAACGGTTTATGGAGTGGCAGGTCTCAAAGCGGGACGCTCCCAGATGATAGTGGGGACCAACCCGCCCGCCTCTCCCCCACCGAATCATAATGCGGTGGGTCGTGATGTACAGGCGCGGTTGCAGAGGCTGGAAAAGTCTTTGGACGACGACCTCAAACAGATTCGGGTGGATATCCAGGAGGTGCAGGATTACGTTCGCGGTGATGCGGGGTCGCGGTGGAAGGATATCTGGCCAAAAATAATCGAGGCGGGCGCGACGGTGGCCGCCACGGTACTGGTTACTTTGCTGGTGCGGCACTGGTGGGCGTCCAAGCGGACGGGAATTTCCGACGAAGAAGCGGCGCAAGAGGCGTTGAGCGGCACTCCTCCGCCGATAATTTAAGTTTTTTTTTCTGGGTTTCCGAAGAAATCTTCGCGTTAATTACTATAGTATATAGACGCGAGGAGGATTTATGGAACCTGACCAACTACCCAACACTTTGGAAGTTTTGGCATCGCTGGTGCGAGTGCGGACACACTACGAGTTCAGCTGTCCCAGGTGCCAGGCTCCGAATGAGGCTCAGGGTCCGGTATACGCGCAAGAGGCTCACGCAGTATGTGGCAACTGCGGGTGCCGTATAGTAGTAAAACAGCCCCGACCGGCGGCCAGGGCTGACACTCAAGCGGGCTAAAGTGGAGTTTTGGTTTAAGGCAGGTGGCGTAGTTCGTGCATCAGATCGATCGGACTTTCAACCGGATCGCGGGGCACCCGGATTGGCACCACCCGGTCTTCTTCCTCTCGTTCTTCCAGCCAGGCGGGTTTTCCGAATTTACCAACTATCAGGTGCTCGGGGTGCGGGTACATCTCGTTGCCCGGCTCGATTTCGATCAGCGACGCCAGCTCCCGGTGTCTGGGGCGGTCCAGCCCCGGTGGTAGATATCCCCACATCCTTTCGACTACTTCTTGTTTTTTCACCACGGTGGGCAGTCGGGGCTCCGTAACCGCGTGGGTGATGGGCATCCCGTCCCATTCGTCCGTCAGCGTAAGCCACGCGGCGGTGACCGATCCTAGTTTATGATGGATGGTCAGCACGGGGATGAGGCCGTCTGGGGTTTTGTGGGCCAGGTGCGCCTCGATGGGAGTTAGAGGCGTACCGAGGAACTGTCCCTGAGGTTGGTAAAACTCCCGTTGGCATTTACAGTACTGATGGTGGAGGAGCCAGTAGACCAGGACGGTCCGCATCAGGGCCATCTCTTGAAGCAGCAGCCGCTGCCGCCACTGGTACTCCGGCCGTCGGGGTAGCCCCTTTTCCAGGTAGTAGGCGGCGAACGCCAGGAGTTCGAAGGCGTGTTCGGCCTTTGGCAGTTGCTTGTGCTTTGTCTTGCGCGACCATTCTAGTTGGTTGTCCCGCATGTAGAGCGGGGACATCAGGTAGGCTTTATTCCCCCGGAACATAGCCTTGACGAGAGAGGTCGGTTTCTTGTTGTGGTGCCGCATCAAGCCCTCGAACCCGGTGGGGAAGAGGACCATGGGCGGGGTGCGAGAATCCAACATGGAATAGCTCCTACGACAACTGAGAGAGTGAGAGAGGCGACAAGGGAGGCTGGACCAAAACGGATCGAGTCCGGCCGGTTTCGTTGCGGATTCGTCGAGTAGTGGTTATTTCCGCTAGCTCGCGAGCAACGATAGAGAGGGCTTCTGCCGAAGCCCGGAAATCATATCGGATTGGGAGTAGCCGGTCAAGACGCCAATGTGGGCAAAATATCGGCTTAGGTTGGGTGCTTCTAACTACCAGGATTTCACAAGGAGATAATTTCGCATGTCCAGATTTCAACCGGCCCAGCGGCTGATGACCAAACTGCGTATCCTTCTGACGGGGCTCGCCGGGAGTGGCAAAACTCTTTCGGCGCTTCGGCTGGCCTGGAGGCTGGCACAGCGGGAAGCTCAACATCAAGGACGCCAGGACAATGGTGTGGTATTCGTGCTGGATTCCGAAAGCCATCGTTCGGCTGTTTATATCGGCAATCCTTGGCTTCCTCCGTGGTTCACGTTCAGTGTGGGGGATATTCACCCGCCGTACTCCCACGTGGAGTATATCAAAGCGATAGACGAAGCCGTGGTCGGCGGCTGCGACGTTTTGATTATCGACAGCGTTACCCACGCCTGGGGTGGGCAGGGAGGGCTGCAGGACACCCAGTCGCGGTTGTCTAAGAGTATGGGCCAGTTGAGTTGGGCGGAGATCAAACCTCTCCAGCGGGACTTGATGACCAAGTTGACGACGAACGCTGCGACCCCCGTCCACACTATTGTCACGTGCCGAGCGAAGCCGGAATCCAAGTATGACCCGGAGAAGGGGGCCACTGTGCGGACTGGGGACCTGGTTCCCGACTTTCGGCAAAATGTATTGGAGTACGAGTTCTTACTGTGCTTCCATATCGATCGGGAGAGTCATATAGCTGCGCCGCGCAAAGACAACACCGGGATTTTCGATGGAATCCAGGGCAAGCGCGAGGGGATCATTAACGAGATGTACGCCGATTGGCTGTTTGACTGGTATCTGCACGGGGCGGCGACTCCTCCACCGCCGTCGGGGCCGTCAGTGCAGGCCGCGCCGCAACAGGCGCTTCCTCCAGCGCAGGCGGTGCCGCAATCCACTCCATTGTTGCTTCCTCCTGGAACGGCTCCCCAACAGGTGCCGCCGGTGGGGCAGAAATCCCCTCCGCCCGCGATCGGCGGTCTCGATTCCCTCCGTTGAAAAATTTTCGAGAGCTTAAAAAAATGAAGCAAGACTTGGAACTCAAGGACTGGGTCGCCAAGACGGTGGACCGTAATGATCCGTGGAATTGGTTCGTGTCCACCGCCGGCAATTTAATCCAGCGGGCGCGGGGTGCTGGGGCTCCCCGTGGGAAGAAGAATCCGTTGGCCGAGCTGTCGCTGGCGTGGCTGCAGGACTTAGTGCGCGAGAACAGCGAGGAAGACGACCTGGCTCCGGCCTATGTGGTGCCGGCACTGTTCGGTATATCGGAGCTCCACCGGTATATTTTGGACAACGCAAAGGACTCCGAAGTGAGCTTCGCCGCTTTTCCGCCTTCAGTGGGCCGCGAAGTCACCCGTCCTATTTACGACTTCCACCTGAGCGGGCGCACCGACCCGAAGCCAATGTCGCCACAGCGTATTTGTATCTGCGATCCTTATTGCGGCATCGGCACCCTCCTGGCGGTGCCGGCGGTATGCGGAGCCGGGGTGATTGGGTTGGAGGTGGAGGAGGCCGCCGCCGAGGTGGCCCGTGCTTTGCTGCCCGGGGCGGTCCATATCTACGACGCCTGGTTCGAGGATATGGCCTTCGAGGACGCAGCCGGCAAAAAACTCCACTACCTGGCGACGGCCCTACCGCAGGACAAAGAGATAGCGGAATGCCTGTTGAAGTGGATTGCCGGGACCGCGGCTAACATGCTGCGGGGACAGGAGCGCCGGGCCGCGGGCCTCGCATCGTGGCAGGTGGCTATCCTGGTGCCTCCTGATGGGGTGCGTCCCTCCAACAGCGTGTTCAAGCTCCGTAAGGCCACGGGGCTGGAAGGTTACGGGGAATGCTTGACGTTGGAATTACTCTAGGCGGGTCGATGTTAAACTACACCGAAGAACAGCAACATATCATCAACGCGGACCTGAACGGCGCGAAGTACTACCGCATCCTGGCGGTCGCCGGGTCCGGTAAGACGGAGACTATCACGAGCCTGGTGGCGCACGCTATCAACTCCCGCCAGTTCATGCCGCACCGAGTATTGATGGTCACCTTCACCAAAGCCGCCGCCGTAACCATGCGCGAGCGGCTGGCTTCCCGTGTCCAACTCGGGGAGGCCGAGTCTGTGACCATCTGTACGCTGCACTCGTTGTGCCTGCGGATTTGTCGGGATCAGGTGAACGGTTCCATCTATCACGAGCGCACCGTCGACAATTGGCCGGATTGGCGCACGGAGAGGACCGTGCGGGATCAGCTGACCCTGACCTACAAGATGAGTCGCCCCGAGGCGGAAACCCTAATACCTAAAATCGTCGAGCTATACACGCGGAGCAAACGCCAACCCCGCGGGAGCTTCAAAGATATCCCTCCTGAAATAGCCAACGTAGTCAACGTCGAGCGGATATTCGAGAATATCGAATCGCGTAAGCAGGAGCAGCATGGCCTCACCTTCGACGACATGCCCCAATACGCGCTAGATTCCCTGGCCACCATCCCGAATATCCGTCGGCATTGGGGCCACCGCTTCGACCTGGTGGTTATCGACGAGTTCCAGGACACGGACTATGTGCAATACGGGGTGGTAAGGCATCTGACCACCGGCGGAGCGCGGCTGGTTATCGTAGGCGATGACGACCAGTCCCTGTACAAATGGCGTGGCGCTCGGCCCCACCTGATGGTTTTCCGCGTACCGGACGACTATTCGGGGCTGGTCGATTTGCCGTTGACCACCAACTTCCGCAGCGGCAGCGTCATCCTAAAGGCCGCGAACCGGTGCATCCACCATAACCAAGTCCGGCTACCCAAGGAGCTGCGCCCGCGTGCAGACGCTCCAGTCGGTGCCGTCTTCGCCACTGTTGAGGCGAACACTAACCGGACCAGTGAATATTCGTTTAGCGAAGTGGTTCCTCCCCTGCGTGAAGCCGGGTGTCCTCTTCACGAAATCGCTTTTATCTGCCGGTACAACGTGGGGGCGGCGGTGGCCGAGACTTATTGTCTTAACCACGACATCCCCTATGTGATTTACGGCAACCAGTCTTTCCATCAGACGAGGGAGGCACGGATCATCTACGCCTACCTGCGGCTGATAACCGATGTGGGATCGCCTCCCGACCTGAACGCGGCCTTCGAGATAGCGGCCATGTTCCCACCCCGGTACTTCTCCAAGCAGGAGCTCCACGCGGCAGTAAAGCCGGCGTATGCCCTGAATATGACCAATATTGAGTACCTTCTGCAGGACGATGTGTTCCGAAAAATAGTGATTGGGAAGTCGAAGGGATCGCCTCAGAACCGGGCGTTCTGGCGGTTCGTGGAAGACGTTGCCGAAACCCGCAAAGAACATGCGGACGATCCTTACACCAGTATGGGGGCACTGGTGCGCGTCATCCGGCGTAGGTTCAAAATCGACAAACAGTTCAACAAGATGATCCGCGGCGATGGCGACGAGGCCCAGTCGGTTCCGGCGTTGGACCATTTTCAGGAGATGGCTTACGACCACGAGACGTTGGAAAGCCTGGACGCCTTGGTCCTGAAGACCCTGCGCCTGAAGCTGGAGGATGATGGCAACAAAGACAAGCGTGGCCGTATTCAGATATTGACCGGTCACAAGGCGAAGGGTTTGGAATTCGACGTGGTGGTCGTCCACGCCGATCAGGGTGTGTTTCCCCACAACCAACGCAGCGAAGAGGAAAAAGCCGTCGAGAAGATGGAAGACGAGCGCCGCATCTTCTACGTGATGCTGACGCGGGCGCGACACCTGGTATTCCTGCACGGGGACAGTCAGTTTTTCGAGGAGGCCGCCGGCGACCTACCCGCCCCGCCGCTCGACTTCAACATGGCCGACATCTGGAAGGATGTGCCGGAGGAGGTACGGAATCCACCTTTGATCGATGGAGAACGGCTACCTTCAACGATGCCTAATTCGTTGCCCTACGATCGGCTACCGCCAGTCCAGCTGCCGGACGGGGAGAAGATTGGCCAGCGTATCAGGGAACCCGATCCCCAGAAGGTCCAGGAAGTTATCGACCGTGACGACCTGATGGGACTTTTTCGCAGCAACCAGGAGTAGACCTCGACATGGCACGATCAACCGGGAAACCCCGTCAAGCCCCCAGCAGCCCCCGTTCGTACACCTGGGACGGCAAGGCGGCCTACCACTTCACCAGCAAGGATGGGGTGGTTAAGTCCAAAATCGAAGAGCAGGTGGAGGGCGACGTCCACCTGGTAATCGACTGCGGGAATTTCGAGACGCTAAAGGACGCCCGGAATATCGCCCACATGGTGCTGTGGTTTCTGTTGGACAAGCATGGCTGCGCCCGGGACTACGACGACTTCCCCTACCATATCTTCGAGTCCGCTGCCGCTCCGCCGGCTGTGGTCGATGACCAGGCGGATGTGGAGGTCGTCGACGACCTCGATGACTACGAGGAAATACCCGGAGGCACCCTCGAAGAAGAGCCGGTAGAGGCGGAAGTGGAGCGCGACGACTCCTACGATGAAGATTAGAAAGAGAAATTCCCTCTGGGTTTTCCGGTGGCGATTGTGCGACGGTGGCTAACTAGGGCTTTGGTGGATTCTGGTTTTCGTGGCATACTTCTGGGGCGACTTTATTTTAAGCCGCGGCTATTGATTGTGCTGCACCCAGGAGAACACCAAAATGACCGATCGCGGATTCGTATATGGCCAGCAGCCTCTCGGCAACGCTCCTCACCCGCATACCACGGGTCAGCCGCCCGAGCGTGTCTACACGGCGCATAACCCTTCGTTCATCAACCAGGAGGCCATCCCCGGACCGATGTTGGTCCATGATGTGGTGGCGGGCCAGGTGCCGAATACGGTCGGTCAGCTGCATGTGAAGCACATGCCGTCTGCGCAGCCGTCGATGATTCCGCCTACCGGTCCTGCGGCCACCGCGCCGGCGCTGGGTCCGATGTCTTCTTTCGGTGGGGGTGGTGCCGCTCCGGCTCCTCAAGCGCCTCCGGCTCCGGCTCCCGCTCCGGCCGCGCCGATGCCGGCTCAGGCTCCCGCACCGGCACCAGCACCGATGGCCATGCCCGGGATGACGGGTACGCCGTTGGCGCAGTTGGACGGTGTGTTGGCACAGGCGGTGAACATGTTGGCCAATTCCCAGGCCGGTAGCGACCCGACTTTGATGGGACAATTGCAGTTGGTGGGTCAGATTTTGCAGGCGAACGGCTATAATAGAACGTTCGGGGCGATCGATCTTTGGTCCAAGACTCGGGGTGTGCAGGTGGCGGGTCGCCGCCGGCCTTTCCGAACGATCGGGCTGATGGGAATCGAGAACCGGACGTTTTCGTCCTGGGGTGGCCCTTACGCGCCTCCCGGATATTTCGACAAGACGAAACATTATCCCCCACAGACGGGATTTTAGCTGGCGCGTCTGATCCCTGGCTTTCGGGTCAGTCAGGCGGCGACCCGAAAACCAAGAGGGATTTAAGATGAGTACGATGCGGGTTGTAGTGTGTTTGCTGGCGTTGGTGGTGCTGGCGGGCTGCGGCCCGCTTGGCGGTTTGGCTCTCGGTACATGGTTGGCTCTCGAAGAGCTCGAAGAAGGCGATGTGGTCCCGGCAATTACGTTGGGAGCGATTGAACGTTCCGTAGGCGATGTTGCTATACCTGTTACAGCAGTTGGGGACGGCGACGTAAGTTTGGCCGTTCAATACGCAGTGGCCGGCGGCCCGTACGCGGCTGCGACAGGTGCCTCGACGGAGGTGCCGAGTTCCGTGGGCGGCCGGGCCACGACTCTGACTTGGGACGCTGCCTCTGATTTGGGTGCTGGGTATATCGAAGATGTGGTTGTTCGGGTGATCCCCTCCCAAAGCGATAAGACGGGTGATGCGGCGGTTTCGGCTCCTTTTGTCTACGGCAACGATCTTCCTGTACTGACCAATCTCGACACCGGCGGCACGGTGAGGGCCAACGCGATTATTTCCTTTGACGTGGCGGACACGGCGGCGGACGATGTCGACATTGTGGATTTTGAGTGGGGAGTCGAAAATTTTTCGACTGCGTATCCGATCGTGTTGGGAGGCTCCGCTACTCCGGCTGGAACCTTCTCCGGTCTGCAGACCTCGACGACCGGCACGACTATCACATTCGTCTGGGATTCTGAAGTTACGTTGCCTGCGCAGGACGTTTACAACGTTGTGATGCGCCTGCGGGTGGAGGATGCGCTCGGTGGTGTGTCGGAGTACGCCGAGGTCGGCCCGTTCAATGTAAACAACGGTCCGCCGGCGATGGCTCCTGACGTGGACATAACGGGCGTCTCCCCGGCAGCGCGGATCGCCGGTAAAGCTGGCGACTACATCGAGATTTCCTACCGGCTCTCGGACCAGAATCCTGGCGAGACTGTGGACATCGATGTTCAGTATTATGGAAACGGGGCGTGGCGTCTTTGTACGCCCCATCCGACTAGTTCAGGCACCAAGGATTTGGAGGCTGGGACGGCGGGAACCGATCACACGTTCCGGTGGGAGCCGTTTAAGAATGGCAGCATCGGCGGGTCTTCAGGACTGGTTCGGAGTTACGTGGATGCTGACGGGGATGGGACAACCGATACTTGGATGCTTGACTACACCACCGACGTGGCGGTGCGGATAGTTCCCTACAACTCGCCGCCGATTCTGACTCAAGGTTTGGCCGCTGAGGTCCTCGTGGACTTGGGCAACACGGCCCCGGTGGCGACCGTCGATCCGATCGCTGTGGACCAGGGCCGGATTGTGACGGTGTCGCTGACGTTGGCGGATACCGCTTCCGATGGGTTGGATTTGACGGTGCAGTATGAGCGGGCCGACATTCCAGGTCTTTGGTTCCCGGCGACCGTGTTGTACGCGCCGGCGTCCGTCTCGAACCTCACTTCTTCGCCGACCGGTGTTTACCAGGCGGTGCTCTGGAACGCCGAGGCCGACCTCAACGACACGACTTTCCGGAACAATGTGCGGGTGCGGGTGGCGGCGACCGATGCGACCATCCAATCGCCATGGTCGGATACGGGCTGGTTCTTCGACCGGCAGAACTCCGCGCCAACGGCGGTCTTCAATACCAATCCCTTCCCGGCCGGGACGTACTCGGGGAATGTGCCGGTGCCTCTGGTCGTGTCGGACGAGGAGAGCGATCTGGTGTTGCTTGCGCTGGAGTATTCCACCGACAGCGGCTCCTCCTGGAACACAGCGACGATGTTGGGGACCGGCGTGGTTCCCGGAGTCCCTTCGCCGGGCGTACTAGCCAACAGGTTCTGGAATTCGGTGAACGATTTACCCAGCTCCTACGTTGGCGCGGCGCGACTGCGGGTGCGCGGGACCGACTTCGAGCAAGGCGCGTGGGACACCCTGTCCGCCGATTTCGATATGGACAACTCCGGCGTCTCCAACGATCCGCCGGAAATCCAGGTAAGCGGTACTGGCGTGGTACAGCAAGGTCCGGGCAATTGGACCCTGAACGTTGCGCCGGGGAGTCCGCTTCCAGGGACAGTGACCATCCTGGCCACCGACCCGAATTCCGGGAACGCCGTTACTTTGACGGTCACCTTCAACGCGGTCGGTTCGATCGGCTACACCGGCGTCCCGTCAGAGATAGCGGCTACGCCGTCGTTCGTGGGTGGAGTGGCGACGGCTGTGTCAAGTGCGCCCACACCTGCCACCGTTTCACTTGCCCCGAACGGCGGCTTGCCGACCCAGGGACGGATCGTCTTCGGGCTCGACGCCGACGACGGTCTTGGCGGCTCTGATTTTGGCACTTTGGAAATTAACGTGAACGGGGTGCCCCAGATCGCTGCGCCGACCGGCCCGGGGACTGTTACAGGCGGCCCCACCGACTACGTCACGACGGTCGCGGCTGGCACCCTCCTCGACTTTTCGGTGTCCGTGACGGATGGTAGCCTTTCGCTGTTGGAGTTGACGGCGACCGTGACCGACGGCTCTATCCTCCCCGCAGATGCTGGCTTCATCACGACGTTTCCAGCTACTGTGTCCGGCGGTTCTTCGCCCCAGACGCTTTTGATAACCGGCACGGCAATGATGGTCGGTTTTGTGGAGTTGACCTTCGACGCCGACGACGGTTTGGGAGCCACTTCTTCCATTACACTAACGGTAACGGTGGAGGCGGGACCGGCGGCGGAGATTGAGATTGTGAGTGGAGATAACCAACGGGACCGGCCTGGGACGACTTTGGCCCTGCCGTGTGTTGTGCGCGTCACCGATCTGTACGCCAATCCCGTCGCGAGTGAGATTGTGGACTTCGAGGCTCTTGTCGGCCGCGGCTCCGTATCCGGCCCAATGGGTATGACTGACGGCTTTGGCGAGACGTCTGTGATCTGGACCTTATCCCGGAAGCGGGGCCTACAGACGATGCGGGCGAGTCTGAGTGTTTTGGAGGTAGTATTCCGTGCGATGGTTCCAACTTTTGATATGGACGGGGACGGAGTGGGCGACTTAATTATAGGGGCGTACCGTGGGGACGGAGGTGGTACTGATTCTGGGGATGTGTATGTTTTCTTAGGGGAAGCATCCGGGTTTCCTTCTTCGTTGAGTTATTCCAACGCCGATGTAGTGATTGCGGGTAACAGTGATGGTGATTACTGTGGGGTCGCGGTGGCCGGGGCAGACGTCAATGGGGACGGAAAGGACGACTTGATTATTGGAGCTCATGGTGATGCTGTTAGTGACCAGGGGCGAGTTTATATTGTGTACGGCTCCGCCGCTCCGCAAACAACAATCACTGATATTTATTTCGAAGCGGATGTGGTGTTGGAGGGGGAGGCGGGCGGGGACAATTTCGGGTTGGCATTGGCCGCGGGAGGAGATGTCGACGGGGATGATGTAGACGACTTTGTTGTAGGTTCCTGGACAGCTAACTCGGGAGGGGTAGATTCTGGAGCGGCATACGTGTTTTATGGTTCTTCTACTTTACCTAGCTCAGTGGCGGCTTCTGCGGCTGATGTTATCCTGACAGGTGCGGTTGCCAATGACCGGTTTGGCAGGGCGGTTGCTATCGGGCTTATAGATGGGGATGGCTACGCGGACGTGGCAGTTGGGGCTCGTGGCTCGGATATGATGGGACCGGACTCTGGAGCGGCGTATGTGTTTTTGGGGGGCGCTTTGTCAGGCACAGTTGGCGCGGCTAGTGCGGATGTTGTAATCTCGGCTGAGGGTGACTACGACGAGTTTGGTTCTAGTATTGCTGTTGTAGACTTTGGGGGTGATGGGTATGGAGATGTGGTGGTTGGGGCGCGGGGGGCCGACCGGTGCTATATGTTTAATGGGCAGGTGTCCGTGGCGGCATCGTGGGCAGCGGTTAATGCGGATGTGACGTTCGTCGGTGATGGCTCTTTCGGATTCTCGATGGGGGTGGGTGATACGGATGGTGACGTATACGAAGATGTGGTTATAGGGGCTCCCTACAATGATGAGGGGGCTGTGAATGCAGGGGCGGCGTATCTTTTCCTAGGCGACTCGAATGTGACAGGGGTGGTTACGGTGCCTGATTTCAAGGTTACGGGCGAACAGCCATCTGAGTTTCTCTGTGAGGATTTTGGAGTAATGGATTGGAATGGTGATGGTTTGTGGGATTTGGCTATTGGTTCGCCGGAGTTGAATATGGTGAGGGTTTTTGCGGGAGATTTTTCAATGACGGGGCAAGTTTTCTCCAGCACAGCAAATATGACCGTTACGGGACCTTCATTTTCACGGTTTGGTTTGGGGGTAGGGCCATAGACAGTAAACGGTGTGGTCCTTAAACTCAGGTTGATATTAAATGTTAAGCTAAAGTTTAAGGAGGTAGCGGATAATGCCTGGCACTCCCCGTATCCGAAGGGCTCACAACGACCTAGTTAATCCTAAAAAAGTGCGGATTGGGAGTGGAATGCCGATTGGGGTCCTTTCGGATTCCAACGGGTCCGGTTACCCAGCTTACTGGAGCACCTACGCTAATTTTGGCGACAGATTGACACCTTTGTTGATTCAACGAATTCATAAAGTGAAAGTTAGGCATGTTCCTCGAAGAGGGCAGGTTCCGCCTGTGTGGGTAATAGGTGTTGGAAGTATTTTGACGCACCGTTCGTTGACTGGTGCTTTTGTCTGGGGTACCGGGGTAGTCAAACCCCAGTTGCGCCTTACAGGGAAGCCGCGTAAGGTACTGGTGGTTCGCGGACCGTTGACACGGGACTGGCTTGTTAAGCAAGGAGTGGATTGTAGCGGTGTAATTTTTGGGGACCCAGGGTTGCTTGTATCGCGGTGGTTCGCGCCTGCTACGAAAAAGGTCAACCGGTTGGCGGTAGTGCCCCACAGGGTTGACTTCGACCATTCGTGGGTGAAGAAGTGCCGCAAGCAGGCAGGAGTTGTGGTTGTCGATCTGAACTGGCCGGTTGATCGTGTTATCCAGAGTATTACGTCCGCCGAAGCGGTGCTTAGCAGTTCACTTCACGGTTTAATAGCGGCTGACGCATATGGAATTCCTTCGTTATGGGTTGAATTTAGCGACAAGGTTTGGGGAGCCGGGTTTAAGTTCCGGGATTATCAATTGTCGTTGGGTGGGCCTGTACATGAAGCGTTGCGTATTTCGAACTCGGTAACTGTTACCGATTGTATCTCCAAAGCGGAGCCGCGAACCGTGGAGTTAGACATGGACGAAATTATTCGGAGGTGCCCGACTAAAAGTATGTTAGGGGTCTCGTGATTATGGCAGCCGACAACCTCCCCTTCAAGAAAGTTATGATCCCTTCTAAAACCCACAACCGAGCGGAGCAACAGTACTCCGGCCGCCTTAACCAGTTTCGGGCCGCTTTCCCCTCTATTTTAGAGCCCGCTCCTTTTCCGCGGCGTTGCTTATACATTGGAGCCAAGGTGTACGAACCTGGTAGCAAACGTGGTTTTCAGATCGGCGCGGATTTGGTGGAGGCCGGGTGGATTGTTGATATCCTTGAAGCCCACCGACCCAACGCCGAGTCCTTCCACCGGTTCAAAACACCGGAAGGGAGCGTTCGTCCGGGTGTGATAGTCGGCGATGTGCGACGCATCCAAGAGGTTGTCCCGGCGATACCGCAGTACGACGCCATCCTGTGGTACCATGGGCCGGAGCATGTGGAGCGGTCCGAAATTCCTCCAGTCCTGGTGGAGTTGAAGAGACGGACGCGGGGCCTCCTGGTCGTCGCCTGTCCTTGGGGCCGTTATAAGCAAGGCCCGGTCGAAGACAATGAGCATGAGAGGCATCTGTGTCATCTGGATGAGCTGGATATGGAAGAGCTGGGATTGCAGTGGACGGCCATCGGCCGAAAGAATAGTCCCCGTAACAATAATCTTATGGGTTGGGCCTACACGGACGAGGAAGTATAGGAACCTATTGGTGTTCGAGCAGGTGTCCGACTAAAATCGCCTTCAAGGAGGCGTAGAAGATGGATCGGCTGCATGTAGGCGTGGCGACAATTCCCCGGCGCGAGAAGGTCTTCCCTGAGGTGTTGGCTTCTCTGCTTAATCAGACTTGTCCGCCCGACAAAATCTTTGTGGCGCTGAACAACTACAAACGCAAACCCACCAAGTTCTCCTCCGATGAACGGATTGAGTACCGCCTGACCGGCGGAGGCAACCGTGGCGACGTTGAGAAGTTCTTCCCATTGGTCCGTCAGGAAGCCGAGTACATCGCCAGCACCGACGACGATATCATTTACCCTAAGGATTACTTCGAATGTCTCATGCGGTGGTCGCGCCAGTTCGACGACCGCGCCGCGTTGGGAATCTACGGGCGTGTGCTGCAGGAGCTGCCCTGCCGGCGCTTCTACGGGAACAAGATTTACTGCTACCGGAGCCGTATGGGTAAACCTGCGCAGGTCAGCGTTCTGGGAACAGGCACTTTCCTGGTACGCTCCTCGTTGCTGTCGGGGTTCCAGATGCCCAAGGACCCGGCTTTCGTGAACCGCGGGGACATCCTCATCGCCGTCGAGCTGAGCCGTCGCGGCGTGCCAAAGGTAGTTATTCCCCGCCAGAATTGGTGGATGCGGGACACGCCGGCTCAGTTCAACTCTAGTACTCATAACAGTCGAACCCGGGAAAAGTACCTCGCCGGCACCACTAAGTTAGTGAACAGGTACGCCGATTTATTGCGGAAGGACGGCTGGTTGAAAGTGCCAACCGGAGTGGCGCGGATGAAGGCACTGGGGAAAAAGCCGCAGTGGACGGCCACTGGTATCCGGATCAGATAGAAGTCGAAAATTTTTCCTAAGGTTGGCCATGAAGCTACATCTGGGATGCGGTCCCTGTTACATTCCTGAATTTACCCATGTGGATGTCGTGCCGTTTGAGCATGTCGACATTGTAAGCAGCATCGACAATCTGGGAATGGTGGCCGATGGGAGTGCGGAGCTGGTTTACGCTTGCCACGTGTTGGAGCACTTCCCGCGGAAGCGTACGTTGCCGGTGCTGAAAGAATGGCGGCGGGTACTACGTCCAGGTGGTATGCTGCGCTTGTCGGTGCCGGACTTTGGCGTGTGTGCCCGGTTGTATGTCGAAGAGCAGGCTTCTCTGGCTGATGTTATTGGTCCTTTGGTGGGTGGTCAGACTTACTTGTACAATTTCCACTACAACATTTTTGACGAGCCGTCTCTGACTGCCTTGTTGGAAGAAGCGGGCTTTGTGGATGTGCAGCGTTGGGACTGGCGCACCACAGAGCACGCCGAAGCTACAAAAAATAGAATCTCCCTTTAGGTTTTCAGGTGGCGACCAGGTGCGGCGGCGAGTAACCTCTTCCCTACCAGATAGTTGTTCTCGTAGTATGGGACGTCCGTTCGGGAGACGTACGATGTTTCCCAATATCCTTGTTATCAAAAAGGAGCAAACAGATGCTGAAACCGAAGAGTATTCCTCAGATAACCGTCCCGACAAAATTGGCCGTCGGCAAGCCTGAAGTGAAAAAGACGATCGCGACGCAGCCGAAGACCCCGCCGCCCCCGGCGATCATGCCCAAGGCGGAGCTGCCCGTGACCGAACCGGTGACCGACGAGACCATCGCCGACACGCCGGCCGTCGAGGAGAAACAGGTTACGTTGGACAAGCCGGCCGAGCCGAAGAAGCTGTCGGGCGGTCTCCTAGTCCAATTCGGCGAAGTCAAGGCGGTCGTCAACGACGCCGTGGCCACCGTGAACAGCATGGTCGACGGGTACTCCCAACTGCAGAGCGCGGTCGCCGCGTTGCAGAACGCCGACACCGTCACGCCCGAGGCCGTCGAGGCGCTGCGGACCAACGTCGAGGCGTTGGGGCAGTCCGTGGCGGCGGTGGACACCTTGTCGGCAAGCCTGGGTTCTCTGCAAGGGGAGGTTGAGGGCCTGCAGGCGAAGGTCGCCGAGCTTGATGCGCTCAAGGAATCCCTGGCCGCCCACAGCGCCATCGACGGGCGTCTGACCGAGCTGGTAGGTGTTGTCGACGGGCACGGTTCGGCTGTGGCCGAGCTGCAGGGACGGATCAACGGTTTGGTGGAGAGCTCCAACGAGGTCATCTCCGCCATCAACAGCCTCAACGAAAGCGTCGAGGTGATCGTCACCAATCTGTGGGGTGACGAGTAGGCCATAGGCTCACCACGTCGATTTTGGTAATATTGGTTATCGCGGGTTTTCAGCCCGTAGTATTTTCAGATCGAAGTTCGCCTCTTTGCGCAGGGGGCTCAGTATGAAACAAAATCCTTCCCAACCCGCCGGGGGCCTCCCACCCCCGCCGCCCGGTCCCAATCCCGCGAACCAATCTCCGCCCCCGCCGGCTGTGCAAGCTCCGGCGGGTGGCCGGAGCACTCCGATCCCCACCGTTTACGACGGCGCGGTGATCGTCGAGTTGGACGGTAAGACCGTCGGCAGGGCCGAGGACATGGTGGTTATCCGCCCGGCGGATTTCGTCGGCGGCGCTTCCGGTGTGCCGGGGCTCCAACGTCCCAACCAGCCGCGGGTGATTCCGGTTAACGGTCCGCCCAAAATCCAACCGAATGTAGCCACCACGGGGGATTTCGTCCCGCGTTCGGTGAGCTGCCAGTGGTGCGGCGAGTTGCTGGACGTCCAGCGTGAGGGAATCTTCCAGTGCGAGAACTGCCGGGTGCAGTTCAACGTGGATGTGGGCGGGAAGATCGAGTTCGCCTACCGTCGGCCACCGGCTCAACGTCGGCAGCGGCAGCAGCGACAACAGCCGCAGTTCCGGATGCAGGGACAGGTACAGGGACAGGTGCCTCCCGCGCCACCGCCTCCTGTTCACCCGGGCCAACCTGGGGGAAGCGGCAATCCGCAGCACCCCGCGCCCGTCGCCGGGGCCTGGTCCTTCCTGAACTGGCAGAACCTCAAATCCAAGGGCTGGAAGTTCTTCGTGTTCGCCCTGGCCATGTTCATCCTGACGTTCTTCCTGACGCCGGGGTTGTACATCGGCGAGGTGGACAACTGGGACACCGTGCGGCTCGATCAGCAGACGGGACTGCCACTGGTTGATGGCGTGTTGGTCGACCACGACCGGGAGGTGATCTACATGGGGCCGAGCGCCGGCTTCGCGCAGCGAGGCTGGGTCGCCTACCAGTCGGCCGCTATGGGTTATCGAGTGGTTCCAACCCGCGGCCTCAGCGGTGACGAGCTGGCGGATAACCTTACCGGCGGTGAGTTAGCTGACGGTCCTATACCCGTTACGCCGGAGATGCGCAAAAGCATCCGGGACGCCCGTCGATACTTCAACCGGTTATACCTGGAGAACGACTTCAGCACCGGGTTCGGGCTGATGCGCGACAAGCGCGGCGACTTCCGCAAGCTGGCTGAAGAGCTGGCCCGTCTGGAGGCTTTGACTGGCGAGGATGCCGAGGGAATTATCTTCTACAACGACGAGGGGGTTATGACGACCCGCCGTGCAGGTGGTTCGTCAGGGTTCGGTTACGCCGGGCCACCCCCTATTGCCGATGACGAGGACACCGCGAACACGGTGCTGCGCGGCCGGGACGCTCTGGGCGACCTCGACCGCCAACTGAGCGAGGAGGACTAAACCGATGCGTAGACTTTTATTGCTACTCGTTTGTGTTGCGGTCCTCTTCGGCTTCGGTTGCACTTCGACTGATACCCAGCCGGTGCCGCAACTGGTCGGCGCGGACGCCACTCAAGTTTGCGACCAGCTGGACGCGCTGGCCGAGGAGCTCGCCAAGGACTCCCCGGATATGGATAGAATCCGCACGTTGGTGGACAGCATCCGCAGCAACGCGGCCGTGCTTGAGGACCGCGCCTGGACGTTGAACGCGATCCTGGAATCGCTATTCGCCGCCAACGGTTACTATAACTAAAGGGGGCAACGATGCGTCGGTTTGCCCTGATCGCCATGCTCTGGCTCGCCGCGACGCTGACGCTCGCGGGGATGGTCGGCTGCTCCGTGGCCGATCAAGTTGACGATATGGCGAACCGGTCCGCGGAAATGGACAATCGGCTTCAAGACCTCATCCTGCGGGCACAAGACATCGAGAACAGCGCGGCGACTATTGTGGCCCTGATTGAAGAGGCTGCCGTTTTACGTGGCGAGTTACTGAATGCGGTGGCGGCGTCTCCCGATAACGACCGTTTGCTCGATATGGTGCAGATGGTTACCGACCTGATGGAGGAACTGTCCGAGCAGGCGGAATCCCTTCACGCTAAGGCGCAGGGGCTGACCCAGGAAGTTATCACCACTGCGGAATACCAGGCTGAGTCAACAGCTCTGGTCCAGGACATGCAGCGGAACATGCAGATGCTGCGGATGGTTCAAGGACTCGCCGAGACTGTTACAGGCAGGCGCTTCGGCGCTCCTCCGCGGCCGCAGAGTTCGCAGTCTTTGACTTCCGTCGGTGATGTACTGCCTTGGGCGCTCCCATTGGCGTTGCCGTTGTTGAGCCGCCGTTTCCGTGGTTGGGCAGGGCGCAAAATCGGAGGTGCCGCAGGGGCGGCCGCAAACTTTATGACACGCGTAAGTGGGGCTACGCAGGTAGGTCCGCAGACGCCTCTGGCTCCGCCTGTACCGTACCCGCCAACGATGTACATGCACCCGCAGATGCAGCAGGGCATAAATCAGGCCGCGGGTTACGTGAACTCCGCGGCCCAACAGGTGGCAAACACAGCGCAGCAAGTGCAGCGTTCCACCCGACCTAGACAGTATTCCGATTACCCTCCTTCCGAGATGGAACTTCCGGCGGGTCAAGGTCCGGGGCCGAACGACCCGTGGCAACCTAGCGGCGAGTTTCCGCCCCAGAATATGCCAGGGCCGCCACCACCACCTTCAGGACCCGGACCGCTGCCTTTGAACGTGGCGGGCAGGATTTAGCCGGCGTCCGGCGCGGCGGCCGTCTCATCGGTTGGAGCGGGCGGCACAGGTGTTGGGGTGGTAAAAGGTTTGAGCGGTTTGATGGCTTGAGTGATCGCCGGCGGCTTGGCTTCTTCCTCATTTTCTTCTTTAATTTCCGGCGCGGCTTCTTCCGCAGCAGGTTCTTCTTGCTTCTCTTCCTTGACTTCCGGCGGAGGCGGCGGGGTCGGTGTTTCCGCTGCGATAATAGCCAGCTGCTTATTCTCCTCAGCCTTCTCCAGCTTGCGTTTCCGGCGTTCCTCGATCAGCGTCCGGTGGAACACGCCGAAAGTGTAGGACCCGGCGGCGACGATGAGGATCAGGAGCACTTCACCGATCGAGCCGGCGATCAGGGAGATGATTTCCGTGGCTTTGCCGGAAGCGGCCCCCGCTATGATGGCGGCGATCAGTACTAGGCCGACCATCCCCACGGCGATCCAGATGGTGTGTTTCACGTCCCGCGGGATGGCTCCCGGCTTCTCCGGAAAATTTTTCGACTGGTCCATTTTTGTCTCCTTTGTGGATGGGTGGCCATACACTAGCCGCCCGGTAAGTAGGTAGTCAGATCGTGGATTGATCTTTCTGGGTTGACATTCATATCTAGTGGTCAAGCGAACGGGCATTTTTTACCTCGTGTTGTTAGTCTAAAATACAGCCGTTCCTCTTGCTAGGGTATTCGTCAGGCGCGGGGCGAGAGGTATCATTACCAACCACGGAATTGGTTCCGTCTGAGCCTTGGAGGCAAACATGGCACGTTTGAAGCTGAAAGACAGACTGCGCCGGACTTTCGAGAACGCGATCAAACCTTTGGTCGGCGCAGGCGGTGTGAAGGTGACCACGTCCCCCGATGGGGCGCTCGACCTCACCTACGATAAGAACGGGAAGTTTCTGCGGGCGCGTTTCGAGGAAACGGGCTCGGACTCCTGCACGCTGCACCTGGCCGGCGAAATCGACGGCGGCAGGTTCGAGGCCAAGTGGGACTTGACCGTCGCCGATCTGGACGACGTGAAGGGTTTGACCGAGTTGATCCGCTCGGCCTTTGCCGAGAACGGCCGTGCGCCGGCGACAGCCGCGGGTAGACGCCCATCCCGGTCCGTAGGCCGCGACAACCGCCGGCGTTCGGTGGGACAACCCTACCCGGCCTACGGCAAAGGCGAGTCGGTCCACTTGGGGAACGCCCAGGCCGGCGTGCAAGTCCGCGTCCCCTTCGCCTTCGAGATCGAAATGCGGGGGCGGCCCAAACGGGTGAACGCCAACGCTACCGGGGTTATCGAAAACGTCGATCCCGATGCGCGTCCTCCTTCCCTGCCCATCTGGGTCCACTTCCCCCGCTCGGGTGTCCGGGCCTCCTTCGCCGAGGATGAGCTGGAATTTCTGGCCGAGCCGGCACGGGAGCCGCGCAGGCAACGCCGGGTGCGTCCACCCGCACCGCCGGAGCGTGTGTGGGACGAGCCGGAGAACTACCCCATGGAGCCGGAGTATGAGACGCCGCACTTCATGGAGGAGGAATACGAAGAATTTGAGGGCGCGATGGGAGGCGAGGTCTTCGGCCGCCGCCAACGTGCTCGCCAACGCCAAACCGGCGGGAGATTTCCGCGGGGCCGCCCGGTCCCCGGTCGTCGTCCCCGTCGCTATTAATAAACCTATTCAGGAGTTAACCGCAGATGGCCCGTCAAAAACTGCTAACCAAGGCGTTGGAGAAGAAGCTACCGCCGCTCTACGCCCAGGAGAAGAAGGGCGATAACGCGATCGCCTACGCCAAGTTCTTTTCCCCGTACTCCAATTGGACCTGGTACGCCACGGAGTACGACCCGGAGACCAGAACCTTCTTTGGTCTGATCTTCGGACTCGAAACGGAACTGGGCTACTTCTCGCTGGACGAGATGGAAGAGGTCCGGGGTCCGGCGGGAGCGCAGGGCATCGAGCGCGACGCCTATTACAAACCCCAGACGCTCGGGGAAATCCGGCGGAAGCACGGTGAGGGAAACGTAGCGGGCCGCCGGGGTCGGAGGCGAGGCACCACTGCAGGCATCGACGAGGATTCCTGCAACCTCTACTGGCAGTATCGCCGCCAGGAGGCCAACGGCACCTACCCGTTCCCGCCGCGGAACGTGGGGGGACGAGGCCACGCCGGCGGCAGGAGACGGCCCACCCGTCGCCGCAGTGTTGGCGGAGCGGTGGACTACGCCGCCATGCTGGAAGACGCGGCTGGCGACTACGACGCGATGCTGGCGGCCATCGAGACGCTTATCAACGCCCCCGACATCGACCGGGCGGTCAAGGCTTTGGCTCCCCGTATGAATTTGCTCGGGGAGTTCGTTGTCTCGGAGGTTCCTCATAAGAGCAACGAAATGGTGAACCTGATTGACGGCTCCGACGAGTTCGCCCGCGCCTTGGACCTGGAACTGGGTGGCACGGGAAGACCTATTACGACCAGCGGCTACGGCCGCCGCGCTCCCAGACGCCCCGCCCCACGACGTCGCCCAGAACGCCGAGGCGTAGCCGGCCGTCGCCGCAGCACGCGGCGCAGCGTAGGTGGCCAGCGCGAATACGAAGCCATGCTCGATAACGCTGCGGGCGATCCGGTGGCCATGGAACAAGCAGTCCTGGCGTTGATCGATGCCGCGGAAGCCGGAGACGCTCAGGCCGTCGCGACCGCGTTGGCTCCCCGTATGGGGATGATCGGCGAGGTGGGCTACCCCATAAGCGACGACTTGGTGCAGGAGTTGAGCAATTCGCCGGCCTTGTCGCCGGTCCTGGATCGCATGTTGGAGTCCGCTACTGTCTCCGGTCCCTACCGTCCGGCCGACCTGGAGGAATTGGGTCTCCGTCCGCGCAGACGTCGCCGCCCGACTATCGGCGGCGGCTGTTCGTGCCAGCAACCGTACCCGCGCAGGCGGGTCGTCGAGGGTCCGAGCAACTACGACGATTACAACGAGGATGAGTTCGAAGACGAGGACGAATTCGAGGAACCTTTGGAAGCCTTCTGTCCCGTCTGCGATGGAATGGGCGTCCTGATGGGCGGTCTGGGCAACCTGCAGTGGTTCCGCTGCCGCCAGTGCGGCATGGAATTCAACCTGCCCGCCGAAGAGGCAGGGACCACCTCGGGCATCGACGAGGACTGGTGCAACCTCCACTGGCAGTACCGCCGCCAGGAAGAGAACGGCACCTACCCCTTCCCGCCCCGCACGACGGCCGGAAGGCGTCGCCGTCTCACCGGTTATCCCCGTGGGCGCGGAGTCCGGCGTCGCCGTCGAATTTTGCCCGGTTGTCCCGCCGAGATAATCGATCCGCGTGACGTGCGGGGTCGTCGTCTCCCAGGACAACAGAGACCGGGACTGCCATACTACGACTAGCCGGGCGATGGCCAAACGCAAACGCAAACCAACCAGAGCTTTCGACGTCGAGGCGGTATGCTTCAATAACAGCTGCCCCTCCTGCGGTCGCACCGGGGAGTCTATCGAGCTGCCGGAGAAACCGCGCCGCGTCACTGTACGGAACGCACGAATCGGCCTGTGTGTCTGCACGGTAGCCGACTTCGAGGACGATGAAGGCCAAACAGTGCCGTGCGACTGCGCCGGCAAGATCGTCGAGATAACGCCAGGCCACGCCAAGAAGTTCTGGGTGAGGTTCAGCGGCCTGCCTGGTGTCTGGGGATTCGGCGACGGCGACTTGGTGCTGCCGCCCGATACAGTGTCGGGACCCCGCGTTGCTACTCCAACATACGACCTATTCCACGGTACTATCCGAGATAACCTTGACGACATAAGTCTAGTCGGCATCGTGCCGGACATTGGGCCGTTCGTCCAATGGGCCTATACCGATGAGATCGAAGCCTACCGCGACTACTACGGCGAACCGCTAGACGATTACGCCGTCGCCTTTTTCGCCACCCGCGACAATCTGCACGCCGCGCTAACGGCCATGCAGCACCATATTGCCTCCGCGACGGGCGACCCGTGGACCCAGATCACCATCGAGGATATCCGGGACCACGGATTGCTGCTGGCGGTTGATTCGGCCGATGGGTTTCTTACTTACGATGGTAACGACGACACGATCCGCGAACTGGACGGCGAAGATGAGCCGGAGAGGTTCAACGTGCCGTTCCGCGAGTGGTATGACGACAGTGGCATCGTCCAACATGGACATGACGGCCACATCGGCATCGAGGACGGCGACGTGTTCTCGAAGGAGCCGGTTATCCCCGATGCCGCGCTGTTCGGCGACGAGCTAGTGGCCTTTGTTCGCAGGCATGCGCCGGATTTTCTGCCGGGGCAGTGATTCAGCTTTTGATTTCGCCTTCTTCCGCCTCGGAACTCGCGCCGTCCTCGTGCTGGTACTGGCGCATCTTCCATAAGTCCCACTTATCTAAACTTTCAAACACGGCTTTCATATCCGGCCACCGCTCACCCAAAGCAGTATCGTGCTGGGGGTCCAGCCCAGCGTGGCTCCGGTAGAGGCCCTGTCCGGTTCGGCCCACCCAATGTAGGTAGGTGGCGCAGCGGTCAAACCACTTTCTGTCGCGGGCGTACCACTTCGTCTCCGGATCGTACTGGTAGTCGAAAGCCAGGTAGAAAAAGAGTTGGGCGGCTTTCTCGGCAACGCCCATCAACTGTTCGCGCACGTTGGTATCGAAGCTCCGGAACAACGGGAAGTAGCGGTGGCCCTCGGCGAGCCATTTCAAGTAACGTAGAGCAGCCAGAGCGTCCTGGTCAAATGCGAACACGGCGTCCACTACTTCCTGGACTATCTTTGCGGGTAGCCCAGCCACGTCGTACTGGACGCCCTTCTGTGGATGGTACATCTTGTGGTTGATGGCCAGAAAATAGGCGACTGCTTCCGGGGTGTTTTCCTTGGGAATCAGGTCCTGCATAAGGATGTTTTCGATAGTGCGGCCTCCAGGAAGGATTGAGTCACTGAGCTCTTCGCAGTTCGGCCACTGCCGCACTATCGGTGAAGGTATATGTACCTCCGGAGGTCGGCCGGTAACCGTGCCGGGCCAGCGCAACACCCACTGTTTACGGACGAACGCCGGCTTAACCGCCCCGCGCCGGTGAAAAGGCGCATCGACAGGGGTGTAAGGCTCAAGTTCCAAGTGTTCTAGTTCAGGAAGTTGGTACCGCTGAAATGGCTTGAAATGGAGCCACCCATGCTGCAGCTCGAACATGATCGACCTCCCTTCGGTCAGTTGGTTGTAGACGCCGGGCCTGTCCCGACGTGAAATCCTATCTATATCGTAGCCGACCTGAACGAATCGGAGAAGAGAAAATTCCTCTGGGTTAACCAGTTCCGATGTTACCGACTTCCTCGTAAAATAGGGAAAGTCGTCAGATCGCGATCCGTAAAACCTGGAGGAATTCAATGCGACTTTGGCTTTGCTCCCTGGTGTTGCTCCTGCTTTTAGCCGGCGTTGTCGAAGCGCAGACGGCGCGTGAAACTATCCTTGAAAACATACAGACCGAAGCCTACGCGGTGCGCCACGAACCGACGTTGATGACTAAACTTCTACTTCCGTGGCACGACCGGGCGGACGCGGCTCCTATCTACAACATGTTCTCCAAGTATTGGAACGACCGGTTCCGTCCGTCTAGATACCATCTCTACGCCCGCACCGAGTGCGACTGGTTCGACGCCGTCAGCGACCATGAGGACCTCCACGGCAAAGCGGTGACCGATAACTACAACGAGTTGGGGTTCGGAGTCACGTTGTTCCCCGGCTTCCAGGTGACCGGGTTTGCGGGCCTCACGACGTCCTGGTATGGCGAAGACGAGATACGGACCTGGCGTCTGTCGTACGGGGGGAGCCTGCACATCGCGCCGCCGATTCATATCTGGGATCGCAAGTCCTTTCCGGAGGTGGAAGTGACCTGGCGCGACTGGGGCTGGTGCGAAAGCATCACCGCCGACTTTCGGTTGTGGTGGGAGTGTCTGGGCGAGTTCTATGGCGAAGGAGCATTGGTCTGCGCCTACGCTGGCGTTGGCTACCATCACCATTGGGGCGACTTTGGCAACGACCTGGTCTTCACCTCGCCAGGCAACTACGAGGACACCGGCTTTGGAGACGTCGATATGGTCTGGGGCGCGGTAGGGATGTTCGGCGAGGACTGGGCGTTGCGGGTGGACTTTCGGTGGCCCGGGGTCGCTTCCGGGCGGTTTACGATCGAGTGGTTCTTCTAGCTTCGGAAAAATTTTCGAGAGCGGGGCAAAACGGTGACCAAGTACCCACGAATCTGGATTGCGGCGCATGGAGGTCCGAGGGCCGCGGCGTCGGCTAACGATGCGCCACCTGGAATTCTGGCGGTGTTGGCACGGGATGCGTCCGTTGTGGTTAGGGTGATGGTTGTGGACAATCCGTCCGTGCCGGTGGATGTGTTGGAGTTTCTGGCCGACGACCCAGAAGAGTGGGTACGTACGGCGGTTGCACAGAATCAGGCGACGCCAAAGAAGGCGTTGCGTCGGTTAAGCAGGGACGTTGAATTGACAACCCGTGCGGCGGTGGCACGCCACCCGAAAACGCCTGATGATGTTTTGGAGCGGCTCAGCGATGACGAGTCGATAGCTGTTAGGGAGTCGGCACTCGATGAGTTGGAGAAGAGGAAGCTGGCTCGGCAAATGGGACTACTCTAAATCGGACTATGGGGAAATAGCGGCCAGCTCGGTACTATAGAGGCCAAGGAGAAAGCCATGTCCGTCCACGGTTCGTACTACCGACGTCGCCGCCAACCGCCTCCACCTCCACCCACGCCGTTCCCAACCGGGTCCGATGGCGATATCCTCTACCGGGAGGTCAAGCCTTCGATCGAAGCGGGGAGCTTCCAGTCTTTGGAGGAGGTCCGCAACTACGTCGATGCGGTGGCCAGCGCCAACCCGGACGCTAGACACTACACGGCTTTGGAGGCCGTATTGGACGTCCTGGGGCAGGAGGGTCTGCCGGAATCCGTGGTGGAGCCGTCCGAGGAAGAGGAATGGACGTTCGCCGGCGCGGTGGCGCGGCCGGGAGGGTTGCCGCAAGTCCTGAAGGAGTTGGATGGCCTGAACAAGACGGCGGCTAAGCGGTTGAAGGCCGAGAGTAGGTTGCATTTGTTCGTCGCGCCTGAATCCCGTATGGAGATTCATCCCAACTGGTACAAGATCGATCCTCTCGGACTCCGGCCCGTGCCGGATTCGTTTAAGATTCTGGTTTACGGTTTCGAGATTCTAGGCGAGCCGTTGAAGGTGCCGGGTTGGACGTTGATCGGTGTGATTACCTACCTGGACGACGGCAGCGCGGCTTTGACCAAAGCTCCTGGCTACGAAGGGAAGATACCCAAGCGGTTCTACGAGTCTACGCCCGACCACTGCGACCACTGCGGGTTCTGCCGCCGGCGCAAGGAGACCTTCATTCTCTGGAATGGCAAGCGGAAATACATCCAGGTCGGCCGGAACTGCCTGAAGGATTTTCTCGGAGTAACCGGCACGGAGCTGGAGCGCAGGTTCGATCTGCTGCGGGTTCTAGGTGTGATGTTCGGCGGCCGCGACGATGAGGGAGACGCCGGCGGGTTCGCCAGAGCAGGCGGGCCTGATGTTCCCTACTTGGTGGCGTGGGGAGCCGCTGTGTACCGGAAGTCGGGGTGGCGCACCGCCAAGCAGGTCCTGGATGAGGGTATGGGCGTTGCCTCGGCCGAAGAAGCGGTCCGTTGGGCTCGCACCGACCCACAGGGATTGCGGGGAAAAACCCGGGTTGAATATGAGCGACTGCAGCCCGAGCGGGAGGACCTCGAAAACGCCGACAAGGCGATAAAGTGGATCACGGTGTTGGCCGTCGATCCGATGAAGGACGACTACCTGTTCAAGCTCCAGCAGCTCACCCGGCAGGAGTTCGTACCGGACCGGATGATGAAAATCACGGCCGGCCTTTACGCCGCCTATAAACGGGCGATGGAGCAAAAGAGTCGGGTCCGCGTCAGTTCCCAGCATGTGGGAGAAGTAGGCGAGCGTGGCACGTTCCCTGGCTTGAAGCTGGAAT
>Ga0180433_10001659_pt1 | contig 36830 bp, 30 predicted proteins | sample SS_ome_8_FD_132980 | JGI IMG/M metagenome (GOLD analysis project Ga0180433, IMG submission 132980) | Hypersaline lake sediment archaeal communities from the Salton Sea, California, USA - SS_1_D_1 metaG | ecosystem: Environmental > Aquatic > Non-marine Saline and Alkaline > Hypersaline >... | reverse complement strand
TTGCTACTTCGATGTCGTCTCTCCGCATCCTGGTGGTGCAGCAGCTGCCAAGGGTGAGGTTGTTCGCCTATTAAAGCGGATCGTGAGATGGGTTTAGACCGTCGTGAGACAGGTTTGTTGCTATCTTCTAGAAGTGTTGATGTTTGAAGGGAAAGGCCCTTTAGTACGAGAGGAACAGGGGCCTGCAGCCACTAGTTTACCAGTTGTCCGACAGGGCAATGCTGGGCAGCCACGCTGTAAGGGATAAATGCTGAAAGCATCTAAGCATGAAGCTCACCCCGAGACGAGACATCGTAGAGCTCGAATAAAAGATTCGTTTGATAGGGCCAGGGTGTAAGCATGAAGCTTCGGCGACATGTTCAGCCCGTGGCTACTAATCGCTCATTTTACTGGCTCAATCGTTAAACAGGTTGTGTATGAATTTAGTGATGATGTTTCATATGATGGTTTGACGGCCAAAGCGGTAGGGAAACACCCGGTCTCATTCCGAACCCGGTAGTAAAGTCTACCTGCGTAATTCTCGTAACCATGATGCGAGAGCTCATGGGATGATTACCCTCTTAAGGGGGCTTGAGTCTCTGGGCTAGGCGGAGAGCCCCGGTAGAGTTCTTCGGAATTCTTCTGAGGTAAACTTCGCTGCTTGAAACCCTTTGAATCTCGGTACGCTGTCAAACCATCTTATAACTCTTTTTTTATATTGTTGTATATTGCTATGGGTCTTTTTCGTAAATAGTCGAATTATTTTGTGATTGACGAAAAAAATTCCATAAGTGTTTTATACTATAAACTACAAATATTATAGTAACAATAAAATGGGTAATAAGAAGAGGTGAATTTTGAATATGAAAAAACTTCTATTATACGTAGTAATAATTAGTATGCTATGTTTTAGCATGTCTGGGGCTGTTGGCTTTTCTATACACACTAACAAAACAATAGAAAAAAGCTCAGATAAAAGCGTTTTATTAGAAGATTCATCACAAACCTTAGAAAAATATTCAAATTACTTTATAAATGAAAATAATAAAGAAAAAAAGCAGATAGATATGCCTTGGATTAATGTTAACTCTGATATTTTAGAGTGGCAGATACGACTAGAGTATAATGGGGAAACCTTTGAACAACAAGTACCTGTAGATATCACAGATTTTCAAGAAAAATTTTTAAAACATCCTGAATATGGTGAAATCTTGCGTTTTAATGTCGATGATGATCCTGAAGATGATGTAGAAATAAAGATAGGATTTTATTGGTCAATAATAAACGATCCTGATGCTGGAGAAATAAAATCCCTTGAAAAAAGATTTCAAGTAAAACTTCTAGAGACAGGTAATTATGTAGATGATGGTGATGGTGAATTTGAGATATGGTCTGAGTTGAATGTAAACTACGGTTTAATAAAAGAAAAATCAAAATCCATATCTTCTAAACCTGTTAGCCCATTCTTAAAAAACTTGTTTGAAAGTTTTACTAACTCAAAGATATTTAGTTTTATCAGAAATATAATAGAAAAAAATAGAGCTAAAGATTCAAATGATAATGAAGAATATTATGCTACTTCTTCAGATGATGATCGTATAACAGTAGGAGCAGGCTTTAGATCACCGCAAGGTGAAGAAATCCCACGCTATATCGAAAAAAGATTTGCATTTGCAAAAAGTAATCTATTTAGCCCTACTATTTTCCAACATCAGATGGATCCTGGTTCTTCAAAGGGAAAAGGTCCTTTTGAGCTTTTATATGGCTTCCGTTCTTTTACAGCTGGCAGCAATAATCCGGCTTATGATATCGAATTCTCTGTTGAATTTAACCCAGCAGTCTTTCTTAAAACAAAGTTTAAACCATTAGGGGGATATGTATATTATTTCTTTAATCAAGATAGTAAAAGAAATACTGACACTGCCGTCACATTTTCTTCAAATATATTGCAGGGTAGTGGGGAAGACATAGAACTTTCTCTTATTTTTGATAAGATTGATGATTCCCTTGGTTTGTCAGGGCGTTGGATGAGCTTTGACATTGATATGTTTGGCGATAAAGAACTATTAGGTGGTAGCTTTCATTATGATGCAAGTGATAAATTTACTATTGGTGTAATGGTAGATTCTCCAGTTTTTAAAGAAAAAGTGGAGCTTTTGGGCATTCCTACAAGTGTTGATTGCTCTTGGGATCTAGATTTTGTATTAACTCCAACTCCTATTCTTTATGCTAGTGCTGATGGCTATGTTGATTTAACGATGAGTTCTGATTTTGATGGTATAAACATATACTATCCAAAAAGTGATTCCGCAATAGAAGATAAAATCTTTATAGATGTACCCGGGGGCATTCCTCGCAGTACAAGATTAGAAGCAGCTGTAACTTTAAATGTCGATCTTGGCAATCTTAGAAACCCATTAAACTATGTTTATGGTAAACTTAAACACACATGTAGTAGTAATGTTGATAGTATTCGTGCGTTTCTACCTGATGAAGAAACACCAATTGTAAAAGTCACGGAAATTCCTGCTTATTCTGAAGCAAAAGGAAAACTATATTGGAATACACTAGAAGGTTATGCTTATGCATGGAGGGGATCAAGTGGTCCACCAGATCCAGTTGAAGTTAATTTAGAATATAAAGGTTACAAAATACATGATATCTTGACAATCAGAGATGGACATATAGACACTAGATTCAAGGTTGCTGAAGATGGACACTTTTATTTAGATACATCTGAAGGTATCTTTGGAAACGATTTGGAGGTTAGTAATGCTGATACGGGTGATTCAATATCGTTGTTTGTTGACGAAGTTTCAGCAGATGAACTAAATGCAGATTGGGCAATTGATACATCTGGCGATAAAATTAAGATTAATGAACTTAGGTTTGGTGGAATTGTTGATACTTTGGATGGACTTCAATTAGATTTAGACTATAAAGGAAAGACTACTTCTTTAGAACTTGACTGGATTTTAAGAAAGGAAGGTAGATTTGAAATTTTTGTAGATCAAGAAGAGGATTTGGTAATAGATTTCAGTCAATTTGCTCAAGAGGGTTCAGATTTTGATTTAGATGGAGGTATTAGGATTTCTGATGATATCAAACTTGATATGAGCTGGAAGCTTCATCAAGGTGAAAAAGATGGCGGTAGTATTGATCCAGGATATTTTACAATAAATGAAAACAACGATCAATCAATAATAAAGGATTTCGACTTCTATTTAACATATCAGGATAAATATGGAATAAATGTCGAGTTTGATAACTTACAGTTTTATCTTGATTTGGAATGGTGGAAGGGGGATAGATTGCTCCCATACGTATGGCTTGATTACGAGGTAAGTACAAGTAGTTTTGATGTTGATTTATTGTGGACTAACCGAGAAGGTGAGACACAATGGTATGAAAACGTGGAGAATTGGTGATGATACTTGTTGTGAGGTGAAAGAAATATGAAAAATAAAATATCAAAAAACAAGCCTGTAAAGCTAGCAATAGTTCTAATTATATCATTTTTTTTGATCAGTTCTGTTATACCAACCCTATTAGTCATCGCTGATGATAATTATTATACGTGGGAAGATGACTTTTCTAACGCTCAAAAGATAGATAAATCTTATTCTGAGAATTATATAGTTGAAAATGGAAAAGCAAAGATATTTGGAACTTATCCAATGTGGACAAATCCTTCGTGGACGAGAATGAAAGAAATTACTATTGATAGTTCTGAGGAACTATCTGATGCTGCTATTAAATTAATTATTGACTATGATAGTGATATGAAGAGTGATTATGGTGATCTTAGATTTAAAGTTGGAAACGATGATTATTGGCTTCCATATTGGATTGAAGAAAAGGATCCAGAACCAAATGATCCATATTCTATTGTATGGTTAAAAGTACCAACCCTAAATATCGGTGAAAACACTATGTATGTTTTTTATGGCAATCCTTCTGCAAATGATATCAGTGACTACTGGGCTGTTTTTGATGAAGAAAGTTGGCAAAAACATTATGTTCATGATCATCAAGTAACCTATCATATGGAGTCAGAGGGTGCATGGGATCCAGATGTAGCGTATGGAAATGGTAAGTTTTTGGTAACCTGGGAAGAAGGATCACCTTTCTCTATATTCCCACCTTTGATCTTTCAGCAACAGATAAGAGGCTGTTATTATGATGAGGATGGTGATATCGTTGGGTCTCGTTTTGATATCACAGAGGAAGAAACACCTCCTTATAGATATGAGAATCCCTCTGCTATCTTTGGAGCTTCTAGATATTTTGTAGCTTTTGAACACTACAACACTCCAAATGATTTATTAAGTAGAGACATTGAAGGTGCGATTGTATCTGGCACAAGTGTAAACAGATTTGATATTTGTACATCTTCAGGTAATCAAGCCGATCCCTGTGTAGCATTTGATGATGACAATTCCAGATTTTTTGTTGTATGGGAAGATGGAAGACAAGGTACAAGCAATTATAACATCTATGGTAAACTATTCAACTCCAACGGCGGTTCTGTTGGTGGAGAAAAGGTGATTTCTGAAAGGCCTAACAGTCAATGCGAACCATGGATTACTTTTGATAATGTAAATAACCATTATATGGTTGTATGGGAGGAAGGAATTGATCCTGAAGATGGTCCTTTTGAAATTTGGGGTCAACTTTTTGACGTAAATGGGAATCCTTTAGGTGGTGCACAAAAATTATCTCAAGATGCTAGTGGTACTAAAGACTATAACTTTCCCTGTGTTGCTTTCTGCGAATTAAAAGAAAAGTTTCTTGTTACTTGGCAAGAAGATGATATCAGCGGTGGTGACTGGTATGGTCATATATGGGGTAAGATTCTTGATGAAAACGGAAATACAATTGTAGATACATTTAAGATTGCAAATGGTGCATATGAAAGAACACAAGTTGTGAATCATCTTAGTTCATCATTTTTTGTAGTTTATGATGGAAATGGCGATGTATGGGGTAAACTTGTGACAAGTGAAGGTAGTGTAAATCCCTATGTATTGCAACTATCGGACGGTGAGTCGGATCCTGCTGATTGGGCTAGTGTTGAGTCTAGTGGAGAAAAGATATTTGTCTCTTGGGAGGATGAAAGAATTATTTATATGGATCCATATGAAGGTCTTGATATGCCTGATGTTTATGCTAACGTTTGGTCTTTTAATACACCAAGTGGATCAAATATTGATTATACATATGGCGAAGAGCAAAGCCTTGTTCTTGAAGCATTTATTACTTCAATTCCTATTAATCCTGTTAATTGGGAAAATTGGCATACGTTTGATGCTACAAAAACAGGAGACGTAACATTTGATATAGTAGATGGCAATAATCCTGGAACTGTGCTAAAGCGCGATATCTCACCAGGTGGTAGTCTGCAGGGTGTTACTTCTTCATCTATAAGAATTAAGGCTACTATGACTAGAAGCAATCCATCATCTACACCAACAATTGATAAGTGGAGTGTGACTTATGTTGGAAAAGACGAGATACCGCCTCAAACAACTGTTGAAAATGTTGAAGGTGTACAAGGTCTTAATGATTGGTATATAAGTGAAGGTGTAACTGTTTGGCTTCATGCAGAGGATTTTCCGGAAGATACGGGTAGTGGTATTGAAAACACATATTATACTTTAAACGGCGGTGCGCAACAGGTATATAATATAGATACAGGTCTACAATTAACTGTCACTCAAGATTCAAGCTGGCAAGGTTCATGGGAGATAAATTTCTGGTCTAAAGATAATTCTGGTAATCTAGAAAATAGAAACAAACCAGAAAACAAAAGGACGATAAAAATTGATGCAGATAGGCCATATGTTGAAATTACATCACCTGCAAATGAGGAACAGCTTGAAATACCATTCTGGGTTAGAGCAAATCCAACTGATAATGTAGGAATTGATAGAGTCGAATTTGATATTGAGCCTTTTGGTGAAAGAGAGGGTCTGCCATATGTAGATGATGCCCCGCCTTATGAATGGTATTGTGATGTGGAACAACAAGGTGGCGAAGCTGTAGTTAAGGATCCGGGAGATCCTCATCTTGCTGGTGTAAATGTAATGGTTAGAGCTCAAGTCTATGATGAATCAGGTCAAACATGGATTCATGAGATCTGGGTTCATATCACAAACTGGGAGAAAAAAGACAATCCCAATACTGTATTGGAGTTCTTGTGGAATCTACTAATTAAAATCCTTACTTTCATACTTAATGGCGGAAATGCTGATGTTGCTAGTTATCCATTGTTATTGAGGCTTGCATCGATTTAAAAGCTTAGTTTATATAGGATAAAAGTGGAGGTGTGTGATAGAGAGCCTATTTATATGTAGAAACATTTATATATATGTACGTCCTATAAAATTGTGCTTTTGAAATGGGAGGCCTGTGATAAAATGAAAAAAAAATTAGTAATAAGTGTTTTTTTAAGCATGCTAATGTTTGCCAGTATTTTTGCCGGTGTTGTAAATAGTCAATTTTCTTCATCATCAAATAATGATGAGATAAATGCTCCATCTTGGAAAGAGGATTTTTCATGGACTTATGATATGGTTCTTGATTGTGAATTGCCTTACTTTGGTATTTCTTTTGATGGGGCAATTAGTGATATAGTATTGACAGTTGTAGATGTTGGTAGTAATATGTACGACCTTAGCATAAGCATACCTGCTCAAAATATAGGAACTGGAGAGGTAACACTACCTGGAGTCGATCAGCCAATATCGGGTACAATTAAATTAACTTCTTCTAGTGGAACTTTAAATATTGATAAATCTAATTTAGGGTTAATTGGTGGAAATGTAAATTTAGTTGGTTATTTTGATAAAGCTATAGATATACATTTTAATATTAACATAGATTTAGAAATCCAGGACTTTGATTATAATGATGAAATTTATGACACTCTTGATTTTCCACTAGATGATGCTAAAGAGTGGTTCAGTCAATATAGGATACTAATATTACACTACGCTGGAACAGTAATGGGAATTCCATTAGATGATAGAGCAAGTTCCGATGACGATTTAGATCCATTTGAATTCTTGCTAGGTGGTAATTTTTATAGATGTCTTGGAAGAGAAAATGTAAATACAGCTGCAGGTAACTATGAAGCAATGAAAATTGAAAGATATTTGCCAAATGTAACATCACAAAACTACATATGGTATGCACCAACAGTCGGAAACATTGTAAAAATTGATTATAGCAGTATAGATCTAGGAAACTTAGTATTTAGTGAATTTTCACTCAATTTAAAGGATACAAATTATAATAATCCACCAACTGCTCCAGAAAAACCAACTTCAAATGATGGTGGAGAAGATGGAAGAGCAGGGCCAAAATATACCTATTGTGCAAGTGGTGGTATAGATGAAGACGGACATAAGGTTCAATATGGTTTTGATTGGAATGGAGATGGTGTTGTTGATGATTGGACTGATGATTTAGTTGATTCAGGTGAAATGGCTTGTATAGAGCATAGTTTCAGTTCAGAAGGAACCTATCATATCAAGGCAAAAACACGAGATGAAAGAGGAGCAGAGAGTGAAGAGTGGTCACCTGAATTAACAGTACACATGGATCCAAATAGTCCGCCTTCAATACCAGCCAAACCTATAGGTGACATAACTACAGGAACTGTTGGCTTTTCTTATGAATTTTCGACCTTTTCATCAGATCAAGTAGATGAGGATAAAATAGAATATGGTTGGGATTTAAATGGAGATGGAACTGTTGATATTTGGGATAACAATGATGGTAATTATTATCCATCAGGTGAAACTGCTGATTCGTCGCTTATATGGACTGAATCTGGAACCTTTGATTTGAAAGTAAAAGCCAGAGATGAATATGGAGCAGAAAGCGAAGATTGGTCCCAAGAATTAACAATAACTATGGAGAATAGTCCTCCTGGAAAGCCAAATGCTCCTTCAGGGACAACAAATGGCAAAAAGGGAACTACCTACACATACACAACTTCTGCTATTGATCCAGATGGTCATGCAATAAAATATTGGTTTGACTGGGGCGATGGGACGAATAGCGGATGGGTAGGACCTTTTGAATCAGGGACAACTGCTCAAGCAACACATAAATGGGATCAAAAGGGAGATTATCAAATAAAGGTAAAAGCAAAAGATGAGTATGATAGCGAAGAAAGTGATTGGTCTGATCCGTTGCCCATTTCCATGCCAAAAAGTAGATTTTATGGATATAACATCCTGAACAAAATACTTGAAAATATTAAGATACTTAAGGAGATTTATCAAAATACAATACTTTACAAGCTTTTAAACTAAAAAATAAACTCCTTTTTTTCTTTGGTTTAGTATATAATTATATAATAAGCTTTAAATAATATTATGTATCTATAATTAATAGAACTATATTAAAAACTCGGAGGAGTATAAAATACATAAAAAATCTAAGATACTTACATTAGTTTGCATATTATTCTTAGTTTTTACTAATTTATCTGTTAATGCTATCAATAATCAAGAAGAACAAATTATTTCTTTATTTGAAGAAAAAATAATTTTTCCAAATTTTATTGACTCAAATAAAAATAATCTTCTTGCTTCAGAAAATATACAAGAAGAAAATCTGATATATACAATGGAACCCGGAAATCCAATGATGCCATTAATTACAAAAACATATTTATTTCCAAAAGAGTCTAAAATAAAAAAAGTTGAATGTAGCTTTTCCGATGAAATAAGTAGAAAAATCGATTATAAGATAGAATCTGCCCCAGAGCCAGTTACAAAAATAAAAGTTGATAAATCTGTTTTAAGTGATATTGATAACAAACCAGACGATGTTTTTTATGAAGACCTTGATTTATATCCAAAAAATCATTATGATTATCAAATTAGTAGAGGTATAGATGGAATTTCTGTATCATTTCGTTTTTATCCATTGACGTATCAGCCTAAAACAAATACTATTTTCTCTGTCAAAGACGTTAAAATTAACATAGAATTTGAAGAAATAAAACAAGATAAAGTCTATTCAGAAGAATATGATATGGTGATTGTTGCTCCTGATAAGTTTTCAAGACATTTGTCATCTTTGATTGATCACAAAAATAATGTTGGAGTAAAAACTTTTATCAAAACAACAGAAGAAATATATGATGAGTATGACAAAAGAGATAAGCCTGAAGAGATAAAATATTTTATAAAAGATGCAATAGAACAATACAACATATCCTATGTTTTACTTGTTGGCGGTATGAAAGGAATAAAAAAAGATTGGTATGTTCCAGTTCGTTATTCAAATCTTGATGATGGATCCCGTGAGCTCTCAGTTGTGTGGGAGACAAGTTATATCACGGACCTTTATTATTCTGATATTTATGATAAAAATGGGAACTTTTCAAGTTGGGATACAAACGAAAATAACGTCTTTGCCGAGTGGACTGATGCCTCAAAAGATGAAATAGATGGAAATCCTGATGTTTATGTTGGAAGACTTGCATGTAGAAATACTAAAGAACTAAATAATGTAGTTAAAAAAATAATAGATTATGAAAGCTCTTCTCACTCCGATTCATGGTCCAAAAGAATGATTGTAGCAGCAGGAGATTGTTATGATGGAAGTTATTTTTCTGTATTATGGAATACTTCTGCTTTTAAAGATGGAGAATATACAATCTTTGCTCAATGTCAAAATGGAGAAGCATATTCATCTATTGAATCAAAAAAGGTGTATCTTTCACTTGCTAATGATAATTCAATTAATCAAAATAATCTTGATTCTGAAAAACTTGAAGCAGTTCAAAGCTCGTCTGACTCTGATCCAGTCGTACAAATACTTAGCCCATACAACAGTGAGCTAATAGATAAGATCGAGACAAAAAATAAAACATGGATAGAATTAAAGGCTTATGATACTACCCTGCCTTTTAATACTCTAAAAGTTAATGTTTGGATAAAAAATGATAGCGATATAGAAGTAAAAAATTTTACAAGATATTTTGATACTTATCAGTATTATGAAGGAGAAATTCTAACTAACAGCTCGTCATCTTTTATGAAGAATGCAGGCTATGAAATAATAAAACTATATGCATCAACGGGTTCGCTGAATAAACCCTCTGATGTTATTAATGAAATGAGAAAAGGCGCATCTTTTATACATCTACATGGACACGGTGATCCTAGTGGTTGGTTTACACATTATCCAAATAATGAGTTCTTGTATATAGATGGGATTCTTAATCGCAATGTGCCATTTATTTTTAATACTGAAAAATTACCTGTTATAGTTATGGGCGGATGTCATAATAATCAGTTTGATGTCACACCTGTTAACATTATAGATGGAATCAAAGAATTTGGTATGGATTACTTTAGCATTATAAATTATGGACAATTTTTTTGGAAAACATGGATTAAGGAATGTGTCGGTTGGAATTTGGTAAGTACAAAACTTGGCGGCTCTATTGCTACAATAGGAAATACTGGATTAGGTTACACTTATGTTAATAAATTTGTTGAGGCAGGATTAGGAGGGTTTCTTGAATCTAATTTCTTTGAAATATATTCTACTCATCCTGAATACACATTGGGGCAAGCACATAGTCATACTATCTCAAATTATATTGCAAATTTTCCAATAAATAACTACAATGAATATAGAAATACAGATAGAAAAACAGTTGAAGAATGGGTTTTACTTGGTGATCCAAGTCTTAAAATTGGCGGATATTCTTAGATGGTGTTTACTTATTTTTTTTCTTAAATTTTAAAATAGATGCTAATAAAGCTATTATCATATAAAATACTTCAAAACCAGGTATAACCCATTTTTCATTTTCTGAATTATCGTCTTCATTATCCTCATTATTTTGATTATTTGAACTAGAACTGATTGTTATTGTTGTTAAATCAACATCACTTAGACCATGTTCATCAGTTACTGTAAGAACAATGTTATAAGTTCCGGTTTTTGAATATATGTGCTGAGGTTTTTCTCCAGTACTTGAACTGTTATCACCAAAATTCCAGCTATATGTGATTGTATCTTCATCAGAATCAAAACTGTTTGATCCATCAAATGTTAATATTTCATCTACTAAACCTGTATATGGTCCTCCAGCATCTGCAGTAGGTTTTGTGTTATCTCCTGATGTTTGAATTGTAATGCTATCTGATTCAGATGTAGACCACTGCTCGTCATCTCTTACCCTAAATGATATAGCATATGTTTTTGCTTGTGAGAATGTATATTCAAATTCGTTTGAATTACTTACTACAACTTCATCTATTCTCCACTCATAATTAGTAATATCTCCATCATCTGTGCCATATCCTCTAAAGTAAACTGTTTCACCTACAATTGCAGGATTAGGAGTAATATAATCAATATGTGCAATTGGCTTTTGATTTTCTTGAGGATCACCTCCATTTGATGGATTTACTGTAAGTTCCTCTGAAACCCACTCAGACCATTGTTCATCACCATATACTCTAAATGATATCGTGTATGTTTTTGCTTGTGAAAACGTATATGTGAATTCATCTGAGGTACTAACCACAGTTCCATCTATTTTCCATTGATATGATGTTATATCATCGGTTGGAGTTCCATGTCCGTTAAATGAAATAGTTTCATCAACATATGCAGGACTTGTAATATAATCGATATATGCCTCTGGTGTTTCTGTTAAAAAATAACCTATTGGATAGTTATCTATTACTCCATTTTTTGAATATGGATTATCCCCTATCCCATCATCATTTGAATCATAATCGTTGTAATCACTCCATTTATTTCCGGTTTGCCCACTGTACCAGGTGTTGCTTCCGTAGTCTCTAGCATTAGGATTGTTATCTATAAAGTCATTATTATAAAGAATATTGCCTGAAGAGGTGTCTATATATATTCCCCTAAGATTATTGTTTTGAAGGATATTATTTGTGATTGTATTTCCTGATGATGAAGAAGTAATCATTATTCCATCGTCATCATTATCTTTCATGATGTTACCCTCTATAGTATTGTCATCTGATGATTTTATCCAGATGCCTGTTTTTGAATCTTCGATTATACAATTATTAACTGTGCAATAGTTTGAATATTTGATATAAATCGCAGCAAGACTTGAAGCAGCAGATGGGTGTGTCTTAATTTTAAGATTGGATATATCTACATTTGAAGATGTGACAGTAATTGTATCAATATTTGAGCTGCTGCCAATTATTATTGTATTTTCTTTGTTTTGTCCGGTTAAAGAAATTGCTTTGTTCATTTCTATATTTTCTTCATATGAGCCACTATTTATGTAAATTACATCACTTTCATTTGCGCCATCTATTGCATCTTGGATTGATTCACCTGGACTTACATTGATTGTTTCTGCTTTTACAGTGGATGTATTTGTTAAAAATAATAAAAAAATAAGTAACATGCTAAATGACATTAGAAAGATTGCAGCTCTTTCCATATATCTTCCATCCACCTATATTAATCTCTATTTCTAATGATATTTATAATTATTGTGTAAAAATCTTTATATTATAAAAATAGCGCCCCGGTCGGGATTTGAACCCGAGTCGTAGCCTCGACAGGGCTACATGATAGTCCACTACACTACCAGGGCAAAATTATAATATGTTTTTTTAAACGGTAAATTACAATCCTTTCTTTAATTTTTCCCTTAATATCAAGGTTTTATAAAAACATAGCTCTAAAATTGCATAAATTATTTAATTATTAATAGATACTAAAATCCATCTGAAGGTGGCAATTTATGGTAAGAAAATTTGATAAAAATATGTTCATTATGTTACTTTCAATTATGGTAGGTGCAATAATTATCACTTATTTTGTAGCAGATTTAGTTAGAATGTCACAAATTGAAGAAATAGAAGAAAAATACACTCAAGAAATTGAAGATATAGAAAAGAAAAATGTTAATTTTACAAGTCAATTTCTTGATTCATTAGTTTCTTTAAATCTTGCAAAAGAATTTAGAATGTATGGCGAAATAAACTATAATATTGCTTATACTTTTTATAAAACGATATTATCAGAGACAAATGAAGTAAGATTCAGCGAATATAAAAATTATACAATAGAAAATTGTACAGATGCGATGTCTAACTTTTGGTATTCATATTTAAACTTTAACGATTCTATCAAAAATTTTGCCAAATCAAAAGAATACACAAATTATGATGTTTATCTGGGTCTCGGTGATCTTTATATAAACCTTTCAAAGTCTGGTGCTAAATTAATGAATTTAAGATACAATGTTAGTATGTATCTAAGGGACTTGTCAGAGCTTTTAATTTTTGATAACAACACTGTAAAATTCTCTCAAAACGTATCAGAATTATTAAATCAGTTTAACGAAACATTAGCTGATTTTTTAATTGAAGATGGGATATACTCTGATTTAATAGATGAAATTGATTTATACGAGTTGCATGATCAAATTAGATAAACAAGAGTTCTAACTTAAACCAACCCTATGTTCATCCCAAAAGAATATCGGACATACTATTGGCTCATCGTTACTATACCATTCAACTTTTGAAAATAATGAAAATGCTCCTGTTAATTTATTATCTGTAACAACTTGGAATCTTTCTCCGGTTGATTTTTCGATTATATAATCTACTTTAGATGATCCATTTCTTTCAAATCTTAGTTTATACCAACCATTATACAGATAGCTATCAATTATTGGAATCCAATTTCCTGATCCATAGTAGTATGGCTTTAACAGCCAATCGGTTGTTTCTTCTGAACCGAGTGGTAAATATTCAAGTTTTATTCTAAATATATCGTTGTTGTTTGTATCCTTAAAATCAAGTATTAAGTCTGATCCCTCGCTGGTATTTCCACAGGCAAGCATTATTTCCCACCAGTCCATTCCTGCTTCAATTTCATCTAGTGTATAATACCAATTTAGGTTGCCACTTGATGATCTAAGTTTTGTCTTAAATGAATTGCCCGTACTGTATTCATACCCTGATACTACCTGAAAAACACTTTCAGTATCTGTTTCACTTTGTGTTTCAAACCAAGGTCGATTAATATACATTTCTGATGCATTACCACCAGGTGTGTCATCTGAAAAATCTTCTACTACATATTCAGGTACTTCAAAACAAAATACTGTTACATTAACAATATCGCTATGCTCCCACGTGTCTGCTATATCGTCATTATCGGTGTCCCATTTTACATCTGCTATGTTTGATATTATAGTACCATTATTGACATCGTTATTAACTGTTGCTTGAAACTCAATTTTAACATAATTTCCAGGCGTTCCTGGAGGAATATTACCATCCCATGTTATGTAATCTCCACTTGGATTAGAATGATATTGTGCGACACCAAAATCTGCTGTTAACGAGCCAGGAATATAAGTTAAATTTTCTGAAATATTGTCTACCATGTGAGTATTTGATAATTCTATGTCTCCAGCATTTTTTATGTATATGTCATATTTTACAACTTCACTGGTATCAATATATTCTATTAATTCTCCATTGATGTTTCTTATTTCTTTTGTTACTTCTAGTGATACATCAGCTTCTTCTTCAAAACGAAAGTTATCAAGAAATACTGCACTATCATACCTATTGTCACCATAATCTGTTATAGTGATTGTAACTGTTATCAATTCAGGCCCTAAAACGGGATGCTCATCTTCTATTGCCCAAAGAATTGTAGCACCAGCATCATCTGCTGAACCAATGGTTGTTGTAACGTCATCCCTTGATTCAGGATTTCCATCAAGTGCAAAAATATCAAAACCTGTTCCAACTAAATCCCTTGATTCTTCTCTAAAAAGGTTACTATCCACATTAAGCTCATCAAAAATTGAATCTCCCTGGGAAGATTCAACCTCTATTACTAAATTATCGTTATACCCCTCACCAATCCATTCAGGTGCTTCTGAACTTAAAAATCTTACATCATATTTTAAGTATTGTGCAAGAGGTGGAACTTGTAGTTCCATAGTCAGTATAGCTTTGTCTCTTGGATTACCTGTTTCACCTCCTCTAAACCACGTTCCTCTTTCGTCACCTGGATTTTCTTCATTCATTGTAACAGGATTTGCTCCTGCAACACCTGTACTTAAAACAACAAAAGTCGTTCCATTTGTTGGATTCATAACCCCAAGTGACTCAAATATACCTGACTGTCTGTTTCCATTTAGATCCTCATCTTGATAGCTTGAGCTAACAAGCAAACTCGGATCACACAAAATAGCCTCTGCAAGCGAATCACTATAAGCATCTGCAGAAACTTTTTCGGAGTTAAAGATAACAAAGAGTCCTAAAAAAAGAAATATAAAGCCTATTATCAAAAAATATTTTTTAAATAACATTTTTTTACCCTCCTCCACTATAACTTATAATTTGAATTGGATCTGAAGATGTTGGATTATAATCATCACTACTTTTATTTGGCGTTACAATACAACTCCAAATATCTCCAATTTGTGTCTCTTCAGATACAATCACACTTCTATCTGAAAAACCATCTTTTGCACATAAATAATTTTGATATATTTGTTCAGGTGAAAGCGATACATTATATATCTTGAATTCATCAATTTTACCAGTGTAGTTTTCATATGATGATATCCCAGTTGAAGCGTTGACATATATTTGATCAAAAAATACTCTATCGTTGTCTCCACTTGCATCGCATCTGAATCTTATTTTCATCCCATTTGGGAAAGTGTATTCAGAGTCGTTTATGTAAAGGATTTCATGGTACCATACATTTTCTTGGAAGCCACTAGGATAGTTTCTATCTAAAACTGTGTTCCATGCGTTCCCATCCCAATATTGAACCCACCAATCTTCTCCATTTACCCATCCTCCCCAGTAATCATTCCACATCCACCAGAAATCTAGCTTAATAGATATATAATTTGGAGAATTTACATCTATTCCATTTGTGTGATAGAATGAAGTCTCTGTATTTTCTTCACCCCAGCTATTGTCTCTAATATGTGCAGAGTAATCACCTTGATGAGAGTACCAATCGACCCTACCGCAGTCTCTACCACCATCTGTGTAACTACCCCATCCACTTTCAAAATCATCATATGTTAAAGTTACCCAACTTCCTGCACCTTGCATTTCTCCACCATAACCAATAGTAGCATTCGGTTTACTGCCATCACCTAATAAAGTAGAGATTTCATGACATTCTACTTGATTTTCTTGTTCGCCATCTATATAAATTGTGCACTCTCCATCAGAATCATCATATGTTACTGCAAAATGATGCCACGTTCCATCAGAAACAGTGGAAATACTACTTATTTCTTCTGGTCCATCGCTACCATTTGTAGACCATTTAATCTTTCCATTATCTAAAAACAACTTCCAATATTTATTATTCCTAAAAGTTGAAATCATACAATTTTCAGAGTTTGTATTTATCCATGATTCTACTGTTATTTCATCGATAAATCCGGTTCTATCGCAACAATAAGGAAGCTCAATGTAAGCATTACCATCAAATTGATAACATCCTCCCAAAACTCCATCTCCATTCCAGGTTGCACCTTTTACATCTCCGTCAAAGTTGAATTCAGATTCTGTGTCATTGCATGAATAATCTTTTGATACAAAGTTATCATACAAATCAAATGGATAAAGAACATAACATAGAGGATTATTTCCAACAAGCCAATTGTAAATAAATGTTGTAGCATCTGATGGTGCGTCTAATGTGTCATTAAAACATATAAGATCTTCTTCGCAACTTTTTGTCTTCAAACTAGAAATAAGCATCGGGTCTTCTATTTCTTCTGATGACTCACTTGTCCCCTCTGGTCTGCCAGTTAAAATACCATGAAATACTTCTTCAAAAGAACCATATTCGTTCATACAAAAAACTTTCACATCTAAACTCATAGTCTCGTTAATTAACCTAATATCATCAATTTCTAATTGTTGCAGGGGATACCGGTATTCTCCAATATTCCATACATCATCATTAATTGTTTTTGATCCAATGCTTTCTCCATCAAGATTTCTTATTGTTATTTTATAGTCTGAGAGAGTCTCTCCGCCTTTATGGGCTAATATAATTCTTCCTTCATCACTTACATATCCTTCAATTTTTACAGGTGTTTCGATGTCTGGTGCAGGTGGAGATAAATAAAGGTATATAGATGCAAAGGCAACTACTGCAATTAACACTAAAAATAATCCACCAACTACTTCTGAAACTGCATAGGATCTATTAAATAAACGATTGTTTCCCATCTCTAATTATCCACAATATGTATTTTTATTCTTATATTATTAAATTATTTTGCGTTATTTTATCAGCATGATAAACTATCGTTATACTCTTTTAGAACATGAATTTAAATATAAAGAATGAAACAAGAATCAAGACAAAACCGTATCTAACCCCACTTGATAGTTTTCCATCCATCATAAAACCACCTAAAAGTCCGCCACCAACACTTTGTACAAGTACAAATGTTAAAAATACATTTTTCAATTCTGTTGGATTTACTTCAGATATGCTTAAAGCACTATTTCCAATAGAACCACCTGCTGGCATCTTACTTTGAAGATCAAAGATTGCTGAAAAAATTGTCTTATCTATTATCAAAATTACTGCAAGGAAAACAAAAAAACTGATAAAAATTACAATACTGTACATCGACATTTCAGCTTTTCTTTGCTGTTCTATAAGTTTTGTTTGATCTATCTCTCTTGCTGCTGCTTCAAAAACAGACGAAGTGTTTCCACCAATCATTAATGCTTTATTGATTGTTACGACTATCCTTTTTATTGCAGGTGTATTAACTCTTTTTGCAAAGTTATCGAGTGCCTCATCTACAGGTATTCCCCAGGATAATTGAGATGCCATCATTTTAATTTCTGGTGTTAGTTTTCCATGATCGCCTTGTGATGCATAGATTATTGCATCAAAAACAGTCATGCCCGATGATGTAGAGCTACTAATTTCTCTTAAAAAATCAGGCATATGATTTTCGATTTCTTTTTTCCTTTTTGCTTTGATATGATTATAAAAACCAATTGGGCCAATCGATGTAAGAAGCCCAAAAACAATGAAATCCATACCTGTTAAAGCATTTCCTGCTACCATAGCAAAATCAAAAAGAATTAAAATCCCAATAAAAAACAAAAGAATCGAACAAACAATAGATATTCCCAAAAGTATCAATATATTCTTATCTTTACCATATTTTCTTTTTGCATTGTATTTACTAACTTTAATGGGGAATTTAAATTTTATATCGATTCCCCCATACCTGAACTCATAAGAACATAAAACCCAGCATAAGCCATAGGTAAAATCATAAGTGCGATTATGTAAAGGAAAGGAAATGATATTCCTCCGCTACTTGTAAGGCCCATAATAGAGATGATTATCACAAGAAACAATGGAAACGCAATTACAGTTACAACAAATGATTCTGCCATAACTGCAAGGGATTCTAGATTTCTTTTTCTATCTATTAGATCAGTTGCCATATATTTATCTACGCATCTTTCAAAATATGGTGCAAGTTCACTACCAGATTGTATTACACTTAAAATACCTTGTATAAATTCTTTGAATTTATCTGATGGAGATATGTTTATTGCATTGTTTAATGCAGTTATTGTATCTATACCCATCATATTTATTTCTGTTGTGATCTTTTTTGCTTCTTTTTGTATCTCATCATACAAATCAATCTTTGATAAAGCTTCAAAGATTTCTGCAGGTGAAACTCCAGCTACAGACATGGTATTTATAAAATTTGTAGCATAGGGTAGATATTTATCTATCTTTTTTCCACGTGTACTTGCTTTTGATGTTGGTAAAGCAAGGTAATAAAGTCCAATACCTACTGGTACAATACATGAAACAACGAGCATCAAAATTGAAGTTATCGAATTTGGAAAGAGAGCATAAAGAATTATTGTTGATATGAATGACACGATAAAACCAATTATTATGTTCATTAAGACCATTGAATAATACTCTTTGTAGATAATAGCAATATCTGCTTTTTCTAAAATATTGTTTTTTGTTGTTTCAATTATGTTAAATCTTTCAAAAAGATTAGAAAAAAGTCTTCTACAAAAACGCGTGTATTTTGTAGATTTCACTTTTTCGTCTCCTCCGCTGCTTTTTTTAATATGTCATCTGGGTACTTGCTGTATAGATTAACTATTCGTCCTACTTCTCTGTAATCATTTACGCCTTTTTCGACCATCCAACGTAAAATCAATATTCTTTTTTCAAGTTCCTCACAAAGTTCAAGATCACTCCAATCGTTTTGCAATCTGATATTGTTTAGTATCTTACTTGACCCACTACTTTCAAATCTATCATCTGTTTTTGAAACCCATTTGTATGGCTCCATAAAAATTAGTTGGTTTGTGTCAGGGTCAAGCTTTACAATTTCTGTGACACTGGTCATTCTTCTAACAGTTTTTCCTTTTATATCTACTGCATTTTGAAAGACAATTATATCTAAAGATGTAAGAAGCGCTCTAGGAAGTGAAATAGGTGGATTTTCCAAACGTTGGATAAGAGTATGTATGTCACTAGCATGAACTGTTGCATATGAAGTATGACCTGTAGCCATTGCTTGAAATAAACTGTATGCTTCGTTTCCACGAACTTCTCCAACCATTACAACCTTTGGTCTTTGACGAAGTGCGGCTCTTATAAGATCAAACATATCTATATCTTTACCCGTTTTTTCATCAGATGCACTAAACCCTTGACGGGTTGTGCCTGCTATCCAGTTCTCATGAGGTAGATTTACTTCTCTTGTATCTTCTATACTTACGATTTTATGTGACCCTGGTATAAAAAGTGATAGTGCATTTAGAGCTGTTGTTTTTCCAGATGCAGTTCCCCCACAGAAAAGAATAGATGCTCCTTTTTCTATTGCCATCCAGAAATATGCTGCCATTTCAAGTGATATTGATTGAAAATTAATCAAATCAATTGGTGTCAAAGGATTTTCTTTGAATTTTCTAATTGTAAACGTTGATCCTCTTGTTACTGTTCTTGCAAGTGTTGTCTGTAGACGTGAACCATCCGGAAGTTTTCCATCAACAATAGGTGAATAAACAGATATTTGTTTTCCACAAATTTGAGCAAGACGCACTACAAAAGAATTCAATTCTTCTTCTTTATCAAAAATGATATTTGATGATATCTCATCATATTTTTTATGGTAGATAAAAATGGGTACATTATGTCCATCGCAGCTTATATCTTCAATTCCTTCGTCTTCCATTATGATGTCTATTTTACCGTAACCAAGAAAATCTCTAAATAAGTGATAAAAAACTCTGTCTTTGATTTCTTTTTCTTTTTTTTCTATTTCCTCTTTTGTAAGTTTTTTTAGTTCCTCTTTTTCATTACTTTTCTCATTTTTTGAAAATATTGATTTAAGACCTTTCTTTGTTTGTTCTTCTTTTTTTATTTTTCTTCCAAAAAATTTGATGTTATTATCAATTACAATTTGTTCGAGAGTTTTTTCTAAAAATTTCTCTTTTTCTTTTTTTGTCATATCTGATACATTGACATCCGCAAGCATTTTGAAAAGATGCGATAATTCTTTTTTTATCTCTTTTTCTTCTTCATTAAGTTGCGGTTCGATAGTTTCATAAAAATATTCTTTTTTTGCATCGTCATAACAGATTTTCCTGATCCCTATCCCTTTGTATCCAAAACCTGTTTTTTCTTCTATAATTTCTTTTTTTCCTTCTGTGCCTTTTAATATTGTCTTTGTTTGTTTTTTTGCTTTTGCTTTTTCTAGTAGACCTTTTGGTTCTTTTGATATTTTTTCTTCTTTAATCTCTATGCTCGTATCTTTTTCTTCTTCGAGTTTTTGCTTTTGTTTTTGCGCTAGCTCTAATAAACCCATAAATCTTCACTTTTTCTTATATCTACTTACCACTCTCTCATAAATTTTAAAATCATCTGATTGTACAAATTCATCTATTTTTTCTTCAGGTAGTTCTCCTAATAGCTCGTCAATGATTTCTAAAGCTTGGCTTATTTCATCATCAAAAAGAACAGGTTCTGAACCTTTGATATCTTGAGTTTTTTCTGGTTCTGTAATGTTTTCCTCTTCTTTATCTTTAAATAATTTCTTTTTTTCACCATCTTTACGTTTTATTCCAATCCTTATTTTTTTCTTTATTTTGACCTTTTTTTCCTTTTCCTGTTTTTGTTCTTTTTTTTCTGGTTTTTCTTTCTTTTTTTCTTGTATTTTGATTGTTTTTATTTTTTGTTTCTCTTCGATTTTCTTTTTCTTTTCTAGTTCTTTTTCTCTTTTTTTCTTTAGTTTTTCTTCTTCTGTTTTATGTCTTTTTTCTATTTTCTCTTTTTCATGCTGCTGTTTTTTCTTTAATCTTTCTTTTTCCTTTTTTTCATGTAAAAGTTTTTTTTCTTTCTTTTTTGTTAATATTTCTTTATTTTTTAGCTCTTTTTGCTTTTCTTTTGCTTTTTTTTCTATTTCTTCGATTTCTTTTTTCTTTTTTATTAGTTCATCCTTTGTTTTTTCAAGTTCTTTTTTTGTTTTTTTAACACCGTTTTTTTTGTTCTTTGATATTTTTGGTTTAGTCTGTTTTTTTTCTTTTTTTGTTGGTTTTACTTTGTTTTTTTTAGCGCTATCATTTTTCTTATCCTTATTTCTAAAGAAAAAACTAAATGATCTTTCATCCGATAATTCAAAAAATTTTTGTGTAAAATCAATTTTCGTAGGAACTTCTGTTTCAAACAATTCTTCGTCAAAAACAATTTTATCCTCAAATATTGAATCTGTTTTGAATTCAGGTTTTTTTGGATTTTTATCAAATGGTTTTCTTATTTCTATCTTTCCATTTAATATATTTTTATTAATTTCTCTTTGATCATTAATTGCTTCATCTATCTTTTTTGACAAATCATCTGTTAAGTCTAATGGCTTGATTTTTTTAATTTTGAAATCAATCTTTGTTTTTGTATGAAATGATTTCATATCCTTTTTTATTTTATTGAGTAAATTTGTCTCTGATGTTAAAAATATGCTTTTTTTATTTTCATTTTTTTTATTTTGCATTCTAACCAAATCTCCTCTGATTTAGCAGATGCTTTAACAAGTTATCTTTTAAGGCATCCCAATCCAATTATTCTATAATGTAAGCAGGTATTAATTTAATAAAAGTTTCTATTAATATTAAATACGGGTTTTTCAAGGTTTTTTTTATTATATTAAAATTTTAGAATGAAATTCAAAAAGTTTTTATACCCTTTGTGACATCTACCATTAAACAAGCTTGATATTAAGCTAGGAGAGAATGGGTTATATGAAAGCAAATAGAAAATTTGTAGAAGATGATGAGGCTGTTTCTGCTGTAATAGGTGTAATTTTAATGGTTGCAATAACAGTAGCTATTGCAGCAACAGTATATGTATATGTAAGTGGAATGTTACCTTCTGGTAGTAGCTCAGGCCCTTCGATGTCTATGTCTCAGGATGGTGCATTAAGTGGCACTTGGGTTAATTTTACTATAGACAGTGCTAGTACAGATGCTAAATGGTCAGATTTAAAAATTTCTATCGAGGGAACTGATTTTGGAACCCCAACTGCAACGAGCACCCCTGCTTCTGGAGCATGTGGTTATAGTGGCAGTGATGCACCCGTAACAGCAGATGAAACATTAACTGTACATGGATCTATTTCTGCAGGAGATGAACTAGCAGTTATTCACACTGCAAGTAACTCAAGAATTTTAACTAAAACAATATACTAAGGAAAAATAATCTCTTTTTTCTTTTTTTAATTTTTTTCTTTTTTTTGATAACATTAATTAACTTAGAAAAGTTATTCTTAAAAAATCTTGAGATATGGTGATTATCTTTGGAGATAGCAACATTACTTGATATAATTAGGTTAACCACTGGAGCAATAATACTTTTTTATGCATCATATACAGATATAAAAACTCGTCTTGCTTCAAATTATCTCTGGGTTATAATGGGTGTGATTGGTGGAATAATCCTTGCAATAGAATTTTTTACCGTTGGTTTTACAAATCCATATTATCTAATTTTCGTACCGATAATGATAATACTTATGTATGTTTTATTCCAGCTTCGTTTAATTTTTGGTGGCGCAGATGCTAAGGCAATCATGGCAATAGCAATTCTTGTACCATTTCCGATATACAATATAACATTTTTTGAAACATCTATTATGCCTGGTTCTTGGCAAGTATTTGCAAACTCTGTGATACTTTTTTTATTGATACCTGTAAGTTTACTCATCTTTAATATATCAAAAAGAAATGTAGAATTTCCTTATGCCTTCCTTGGATACAAGATGAAAGTTTCAAAGGCTCGTGAGAAGTTTGTATGGCCATTAGAAAAAGTAGTTGATGGAAAAAGAAAGTTTGTATATATGCCAAAAGAATTTGATATAGAAGATGAACTAGACGCGTTTGAAAAAAACAATATTAAAGAAATTTGGGTCACACCAAAAATTCCTTTTATGATACCTCTTTTATTTGGTTTTATCTTTACTTTTTTAATTGGAGATATAATGTTTACTTTTATGGGTCTTTTTATGTAAATCTTCATAAAAATCATATACTAGTTCTTATTTTACACAGTGCTTGAATTATGACTAAGAGAGATTACTACGAGATACTTGGTATAGACAAAAATGCATCTAAATCTGAAATCAAAAAATCATATAGAAAACTTGCATTAAAGTATCATCCAGATAAAAACAAAAGTGATGACGCTGAAGAAAAATTCAAAGAGATATCTGAAGCGTATGCAGTACTTTATGATGATGAAAAAAGAAATATGTATGATCAATATGGTCATGCTGGGATAGATCAACAGTTTAGTAGGGAAGATATTTTCAGAGGTGCAGACTTTGGTGATATCTTTAGAGGCATGGGTTTTGACTTTGGATTTGGTTTTGATGATATATTTGAAAGATTTTTTGGTCATAGAACAGGTTTTAGCGGTAGACAACGTAGAAGAAGAGGGGCAGATCTTAGATATGATATAGAAATCACTCTTGAAGATGCATATAATGGTCTTGAGACAAATATAAACATACCAAGAAGTGAGACATGTGATAACTGTAATGGTAGTGGCTCTAAGCCTGGTACTAATCCAAAGGCATGTCCAAAATGTAATGGCTCAGGTCAAATGAAAATATCTAGAAGGACTGCTTTTGGAATGTTCACTCAAGTTTCGGCTTGCAATAAATGTAATGGAGAAGGAAAGGTTATTGAAAGCCCTTGCCCTGAATGTAGAGGAAGAGGAATTGTACAAAAAACAAGAGAGATAGAACTAAAAATACCAAAGGGCGTAGATGAGGGATCACAACTAAGACTTGCTGGTGAAGGTGAGGCTGCATCTGGTGGTACAGGTGATTTATATGTAGTAGTTCATGTAAAAAGACATAATAGATTTCAAAGACAAGGTCTTGATCTTTATACAAACATTGACATTTCTTTTCCAGAAGCTGCCCTTGGTACAAAAAAAGATATCGAAATGATAGATGGATCAATTGAAAGAATTAAGATACCAAGTGGTATAAAAACTGGAGAGAGTATAAGAGTTCGCAATAGAGGAATGCCTGAGATTCGTGGAGGGGGAAGAGGCGATCTTTTTGCTCAGATAAGTATTGATACACCTACAAATCTATCAAGAAGAGCAAAAAAACTACTTGAGGAATTAAAAGATGAGTTATAAAACAAAACATTTAAATAGTAGTACAAATACACAATATTTGTAAAAATAATTGAAAAATATGGAGGCGAAATTATGATTTCATATGATGATGACGACCATGATGAAAGAAGAAGGAAAAAACGCAACCCATTTGATCTATTTGATGACGAATTCTTTAGAGACATCCTAAATGATGAGAGAATTATGGATGACATAAAAAGAATGACTGAAGAAATGATGAAGATGTTTTCAAATGCCCAACCTGGAAAATCAATAGTACACGGTTTTAAAATAAATATAGGTCCAGATGGAAAACCAAGAATATCAGATTTTGGAAACAGATCCACAAAATCACCTGATGGAGAACCTATGATATCTGAAGAAAGAGAACCAATAACAGATATTATCGAAGGAGATAATGATGTGGCAGTAACAGTAGAACTACCTGGTGTTGATAAAGAAGATATTGATCTTAATATTACAACAGATAAATTAGATATAAAGGTTGATAACCCAAAAAGAAAGTATCACAAGATATTAGATCTTCCATGCGATGTAAAACCAAAAACAACAAAGGCAACATACAAAAATGGTGTTCTTGACATAGTCATCAAAAGAAAGCAAAAAAAACAACCAGGTGATGGATACAAAGTTAGTATCGAATAATTTTCTCTTCAAATAATTATTTTTTTGTATTTCTTTTAATATTTACCTAGCTGCAGATTTTTTAACCAATTCAAAAATATTTTTATAATTGGAGAAATTTCTAATATTTTATCAAAAAAGTTAAGATTTTTAAATTTTTGTTTTGGCATTTGTACTGTAAAACCAACCCAGTCACTAGTTATCCCATCACTATCTTTTGCAGCAATACGAATATCATATGTTCCCTGCTCAGTCCATGTATGACTAAAACTAATTGTTTCACCTGACGCATATGGACCAAGCCAGCCTGTATAATTTGCCCATTCCCATCTAATGTTGTACCAAATAGGATCATCATCAGGGTCTGTACTAGTTACTTTATACGTATATGATTCACCTGGAATACCTCTGGTTGGACCGGATATATCAGGATTACTTGGTATGCTAACCCAAATTGATGTTGGTTCAGATCTTAGTGATTCAAAACCAGTGAAATCTTTTACCATAACTTTTACATCATATAAACCTGATCTATCAAAAGAATGTATCACACTACATTTTGAACCAGAGGGATAAGGACCAAGCCATATGTTTTCTGAGCCATCCTCCCAGATAAACTTATAAAATACATTATCACCATTTGGATCAGTTACTTGACTTGAAAATTCTGCGTTTTCATTTTTTTTAAGGATATTACTTGAGACAGATGGAGCTTCTGATGTTGGTGGTCTAATTTGTGTATCTAAATTCATCTTTGGATACATATCATGACTATTTTGAGGTATCATATAAGGAGTATCACCAATTCCATCACCATCATTGTCTACTCCATCATAATCATCCCAGTAGTTGCCAACACCTAAAGTTTGATTATACCAAAAATTTTTATCCCCATCATCGCCTGCTGATGCAACATTCTGATAAAAATAATTACCATAAATCAAATTGTTATGACTATTTTGAGAAATACCCAGACCAAACTCATTATAAGCAAAAACATTTGAATGAAAAACATTATTTGAACAAGTCGACTCAAATCCAAGAGCCCTTACAATACTAATATCGTAATCCTTTATATGTTCATAGAGCACACAATTTCGCACAATAGCATTGTTAACATTAGAAAAACCAATGCCCCATCCATTCCTCTGAAAATAACAATTCTCAATCACTAAACCACTATAAATCATACTAGCTTGTAACGCAGACATAGGATTCACACCAAGTCCACATTCAAAAAAATCACAATTACTAACAAGAATATCTGAGGCATCATTACCTGACATTCTAATTCCACTTCTAAAAAAATAACAATTACTTATAACAACATCTTTAACGTCTATATCAGGTCCATCAAGTCCATTAATAAATATCCCATAATATGCAACAGATACAAAATCACAATCAGAAATAACAATATGTTTACTATGATCTACTTCAATTCCCATCAAACCATCTGTAAAAATACAATTTGAAATTACGATGTTATCATAAAAGTTAGTTTTTATAAAATAAACTAGACCAAGACTTTCAAATCCAACTAATTTAAAATTAGAAATTTTTACATTGTCTGATTCTATTAAAATAGCATATAAATTATTATCCTTGCTGGTTATGTTGATAATTGTGTTGTCTTGATTTTCTCCTCGAATTGAAATTGATTTATCTATATTAAAAATGTCATAGAAGCCAGGGTAAACATATAAATTATCTCCTGAAGTTGCTGCATCAATTGCATCCTGTATAGTCTGATAAGGATGCTCAATTGTTCCATCCCAAGGACCCTGTGTGTTGTCATCATCTATGTAAATTGGGCTATCTATTGAGGCAAGTAGATTTGCAGATGAAAAACTAAAACTTGATAGTACCAGTATAATTATTATTGTAATTATAAAAATATTTTTCTCCATAATTTTTCCCCTAACAATTATTTTAATAGAAATATAATATAAATCATTTTTCCTATATATTGTCGATAGCTAATAATAATGGGCTTAGCCGGATTTGAACCGGCGATTTCCGCCATGTGAAGGCGACGTCATAACCACTAGACCATAAGCCCATAATTATTATTTTTTATGTAAATAGCTAATTCTTGTTAAAATATTTTTGTAATATATCAATAAAAACTACGTTATTTAAGAAAAAATTTATCAACTAATAGGATGTTTATGTTATACTATAATCAATTAAAATTTGATAACTTGGGGGAGTTAATCATATGTCAAAATGGAATATTTTCAGTAAAAACAAAAAGAATAGTAAAATAGAACAAACAGATGATGAAATTATACAAGATGCCTTTGAAGAAAAACCTATTGCTGAATACCATGAAACACTGTATTCAGATGATTCCAAAGGGAAAAGATATGCTAAAACACAAAATATCTCAGATCAGTCTGCATGGAGAAATGTAGAATTAATAGAGAAAAACGTTGATGAATTGCATATTAAAAGAGCAGAAAGGCCTTCTTCAGATGTATCAAGAAAGGTGGATAGATTATTTAAAAAGACAAAAAAAACTGATAGAAAACCATCAAATGTAATTTATGTTGTAAGTAGCCCACAACCTGGGCAAGTAACAGGTGATTGGGCTGTAAGAAGTCATGGTAAAATATTTAGTCACCATCGTAAAAAAGAAAAAGCAATTAAAGAAGCAAGAAAGATTGCAAGAAAAAAAGATGCTACAGTTATGGTACAAAATACTGATGGAACCTTTTCAGAAGGCTTTAAGCCACGTACTAAATAATAAATTTTTTGTGTTTAAATGATAGCTATCTTACGTATCGGTCACAGAATACATAGAGATAAACGTATAACAACACATGTTGCACTTGTAGCACGAGCTTTTTCTGCTGATAGAATTTATATTGATTCTTTTGATAAAAAAATTGAAGAAACAATTAAAAAAACCTGTGAAAGATTTGGAAACAGCTTTGAAATAAAAACAGGTGTGAACTCCAAAAAAATAATAAAAGAATGGGATGGAGTGGTTGTTCATCTTACAATGTATGGCGAAACCTTAGAAAAAATAATAGATAAGATACATAGAAAAGGAAATATTCTAATAATTGTTGGTGCAGAAAAAGTTCCACCTTGGATTTATCAAGACGCTGATTACAATATATCAATTGGAAACCAGCCTCACTCTGAAGTGGCAGCACTTGCTATTTTTCTTGATAGACTTACAAAAGGCAAATGGATTAATAAGAATTTCAATGGAAAAATGCAAATAATACCTACTAATTCTGGAAAAAAAGTAGTTTCAAAGGATAAATGATTATGTCAAAGATTCCTTCTCAAGATAAATGTTTAGATTATCTAATACAAGCAGGATGTTCAAAAAAAGTAATTGAACATTGTTTAGCTGTAAGAGATCTTGCTGTAAGAATTGCAAAAAAGGCAGGAGCAGATGTAAATCTTGTAGAAACAGGTGCACTTTTACATGATATAGGTAGATCAAAGACTCACGGTATAAAACATGTAATTGAAGGTGTTAAAATTGCCAAAGAACTTGATTTACCTGAATCTATAATAAACATAATTGAAAGACATATTGGTGCTGGTATATCTAAGGAAGAGGCAAAAAAACTAGGTCTTCCTGAAAATAGCTATATACCAATCACACTTGAAGAAAAAATCGTATGTCATGCTGATAATCTCATTCAAAACGGTAAAAAACAGCATGTCGAAAAAGAAGTTGAAAAAGCACTTAAAAAAGGTTTAAATGAATATGCCATACGTCTTGTAGAAATTCATAAAGAACTAAGTGATATCTGTGGAGTTGATTTAAACAAAATATAAATACACTTTTCTTATTTTGTGACTCCAATATATTCTTTGCAGGGGTAGCCAAGCCTGGTCAACGGCGCAAGGTTGAGGGCCTTGTCCTGTAGAGGTCCGCGAGTTCGAATCTCGTCCCCTGCATTTTTTATTCATATATGAATAAAAAATTATTTTGTAAAAGTCTTAGTTGGTAACATTTTCATAAAAATAGATTCTACGTCATATCGGTCTTTTTTATCAAAATGAAAAGTTTGTTCTTTTTTAAGTAAAGGATAATCTCTCATAAACTTAATTTTAAACTTACCTCTCTTAATAGTAACATTTTCTATTTGCCAATATTCTATTACAAAATTTTCCATTTTATCCTCGAGTATCTGGTCAATATTCTTTTTTTCTCCAAATTCAATTTCATATGCTGTTGTTGCCTTTACTCTTTTTTCTCTTGATTTATGGGCTAATAACAAAATTGGAAGGAAAAGCCATGCTCCGGGATGATAAACAACAGGAGGAGTTGGATTCTTGTCAATAAATTCCCAGACTATTCTGTCTTCTGTAAAATGAATGATATAGTAATGTAAAACAGAAATTCCTCTTGGCCAAAATCTAACATTTGCAATAAATTTGATTGAATTATCTAACATTTAATTTAAATAATCATGAACAAACATATAAAACTTGACGGTCAGATTTTTTATAAGGAGAAACCAATATTATTTTACCGGTAAACTCGAGTCAATATCTCGTCCCCTGCATTTTTATATCTGTCAAGCAAAGGTTTATATATAACGAATTATATAGTTGCTATAGGCGATATATAATGAATAATCCAACCACTATTCAATTAGATAAGTCTGTTGTAAAATCACTTAAAAAAATTAGAGAACATCCTAGACAGACTTATAACGAATTGATAATACATATGATAGAAATTTTTAAAAACGTTAAAAAGAGAAACCAATACGATGAATTCTTACATAAAATCCAACAACCAAAGATGAAAGAACTCTGGGATAATGAAGAAGATGAGGCTTGGGAAAATGCCTAAAGCCGGTGATGTAGTAATTACTTTAATACAGTTTACAGATACTTATGAAGTAAAAAAAAGACCCGCTCTAGTTCTATTTGAAGAATTTGATAATTTTGTTGTCGCAGGTATTACTAGCAATTTAAAAATGGAAGGAATACCACTATCTAAAAAAGAAGGGGCAGTTAAGGATAGCATCATAAAACTAAATTATATATTTACTGTCTCAAAATCAATGATTTTTAAGACTTTATTTCATTTAAATAAAGAAAAGAAACGCTTAGTTTTTGATGAGTTAACAAAGCGATTGGATAACTTAGATAAATGATTCGGGACAACAGGATAAACTTAAATTATTTTACTGGTAAAACAGAGTTAAAATATTCATCCCCGGCATTTATTAATATTTTTTATATAATCTATTACGGGGTTCTAAATGAAGAATGATGAATGCACCCTCTATATCATAACAAAAAATGGTGCAAAACAGAGTTTCCGTAAAGAAAAAGATGGTTGGATACAAAAAAGTTCAAAAGGTATAGTTAGGAAATGTACCGCTGAACAAGTATTATCTCATATTTTACCACCATTAGCTTTTGGTCATGTTACTCTTAAAGTTAAGCCTGATAATAAGAAAGAAAAGTAAAAATAAATTTATTATTGATGTTCAAAACTTATTATCTAAAAATTAAACTGGGTTAATGTTTCATTTCTTTCGCTATTTATTTTTCTGCTATCATTCTTGCAACAATTGAAAGAATCAAACCAATTGCTCCAACAGATACGAAACTACTGATTGTCAAGCTTTCCTCTGAATATGCAACAACAATTGAAAAAATCAATCCGATTATTCCAATGCCTGCACCAAGAGATATTAAAAATTTACCTGTTTTAACTGTATTTCTACCTATTAAAAATCCGCCGGAAATTACTGAAATACCACCTAAAGATGCAATAAAAATTAATATCGCAAAGATAAATTCAACAATTTCGTTGTCAATAATATGAGTTGTAACAAAGTTTTGTATTGCCTGCCAAGCAGCCATTCCACTTATGCCAGCAATTAAAAGCAAGATACCTGCAACAATTGCAACTGCCATTGCTTTTGTATTTTTTTGAATCATTCAATCATCCATTTAACACTGTAAGAATTGATGTTATAAAATGAAATTTTCTAAACTCAAATAATTTGAAAATAAAAAGCTTTGTTGCTATAGATCCTTCATCTTCTTCTCCGAGTTCGAAATCAACAGTAGTTATCCCATCTGGAAACAACAAACCAGTTGATTTTTGATCTTCGTCGTAACCTTCTGCAGAAGCTGCAATATCATATGTTGATGGAAGATAGGCTTGAAATGATTCTAATTCAATATAATAATAACCTGAAGAGTCGGTATTGAAACTGACACCGTGGGAGGTTACAAGTGCTTCAATGGGCCCCTCTGATCCACTAATTGTTCCACGTATTATAACACCGGCTAACCAGGGTTGAGATTCTAGGTATAATGAAAACTCCTCCATTTTTTCTATGAGATCAGATACAGCTTGTACAAGACCTATAATTGTTTGTATTTCTACAATTATGTCTTGAACAATTGGGATAAATTGATTTATAATTACATTAATATACTCAATAAGCCTGTTGCTTTCTTTTAAGCTTTTAATTAAGTTAAATACATCTAAGAGTGTATTAAAAGTATCAACTACTATACCTCTTGATGAAATGATTATCTGTATATCATTAATTAATACAGTTACATAGCTGTATGTATTTGTAAGCCATCCTCCAGGATTGTCTTCATCATCATTGTTTATAGATAGGATGCATTTATCTATGGAAGAATTCAAGATTCTTAGTTCATTTGATATCTTATTTTCTTTTGATTGCGCGTTAACAATAGATGTAAATGTTATACTCAGCATTAAAAATACAAAAAAAGCTGTAATTAAAATCCTCTTTTTCATTTTCAACTCCCCAAAATAGAATCATTATATCAATAAAAATAGTTTGCTATGTTAAAAAAAATAAAAAATAATAGATTGTTTGTTTGAGATATGCTTTATCATTTAGAATAGAGAAAGAATGGCTGGGCATTTCTCAGACAATCTATAGATCAATTTATTTAGTAGCATAGAAAATGTTTGTACTGAATTGCTTTCTTCTTTGTAAACATCACCATGTATATTGAAGTTTACTTGTACGTTTTCTTCACCTACACTTACGGTTTGACTATCTTTGAATTCATAATCTACACCATCTAAGTTAAGTATAACATCAATTTCTACTGTATAATCAAAACCTTTGTGTACACTAGCAGTATATGAACCACCAGGTATTGTTCTAAATAATTTCTTTTGTGTTACAGAGGTAAAAACTGTTTGTTCTTGACCAGTTGTTGGTTCAGTGATTTTTACTGCGATATTTTCAAGTGACAAAGTTTGCATTTCACAAGGGTTGATAGTATAATAGTATGCATCAACACTTCCTGATAATACTACACAATCAGAGCCATCATCACTTAAAGTTATTGCTGATGCAGACATTGCACCGAACGTAACCAAAACCATAAGAGAAGCGGCAATTATTGCAAAAGCTGATTTTTTCATCCTTTCACCTTCCCCCGCCTGTTTTTAAATCTGCATCATTATCGGCGGCATAATGATACCAATATTAACTTTACCGAAATCTTAATACAACTAATAATATATAAATATTATGTATTATTAATATAAAATTAACGAATTTAAAATCCTAGCAAAAAGACTATCTTGGAAATAATCAAAGAATATACCCAGTTTTTGAATGATATTAATCTGTTTTGTTTTTATATAACTATTGTCCTCTTTATCTTTTTCTTTAAACAAAAATATTTTGTAGATTTCTCCACCAGAAAAAACGTATGGTATCGTTGTTTTTTTGATTTCACCATCTTTTTCAGCAAATACTGTACAATTATGAAGTCCATACCATGAGCTGGCAGGTAGTGAATCCATAGATGTATTACTTATACCTACAGTAAAACTAAAACTACCTTCTTCGTCTGTTGAAACAGAACTTTCTTTACAAGATATGCTCACGCCTTCGATCGGAGAAGTTGCTAATCCTTCTATTTTGTTAACTGATCCATATATATATACATCGTTCTTCCATGGTTCGTCATTTATCCAATTTACAAAATCGGTAGAATCGTTGATGGTTTGATTTATTAGATATATTATTGTTGGTACAGTATCTATTATGTACTGTAGATCGTTTATGATGTTGTTTATTCTTGTTTTATAAAACCCTCTTTCCCATCCTTGTGTAAAATTCGAGATATTTCCGTTGAATAAATATTGTGTTAAGTTCCAAATCTCTTTTGCATTTTGATATAAATCTAATGCAGCATTTACGGTATTTTCCGAAAGTCCCCATATCAATTTTGCTTCTTGGATTATTGTAGTTACCTTGTCTGTTAATTGATAGACCCAACCAAGTCTTCCTTCTATCATTGATATTATTAGATTTATAAGTTGATCTACAGGATTAACAGAGGTTGTTTCAGTATTTTTTGGAATTCCTTCATAATCATATTCTTCTATTACTTTTGATAGTTCGTTAAGATTAATGTTTATATTTTCATCGTCTTCTTCATCAGATAGTATAACTCGATTTTTGATTTTTTCTAGTTCTTCAGCTACTTCTCCTTCCTTGTTTTCTTCAATGAATTCTTCTAATTTTTCTTTTTCGTTAGAAGGCATCACGATATCTTCAGCACCTCCAAAATCTTTTGTATCATCTGATTTGACTGCAACTGAAAAGCTTGCTAGCATAATCATTGAGATAAAAAACATTGAAATTATTTTTTTTTTCATATTTATCAATCCATCGTATTAAAATTTTCAATAATACATACTAGTTATAATATATAAATATTACTATAAATAAATTAAATAAAAATAACAGCATTTGAAGATTAATTAATTATTGTTTTGTTCTATTAAGGAGTTAAACGAGTTCTATCTCTTGGAAATAAAATACATTCTCTAATGTTTTTAATATCTAAAAGTTCCATCATAAATCGTTCAATTCCAAAACCAAAACCTCCATGAGGCGGCATGCCAAAACAAAAAGCCTTTAAATAATCCTCAAAACCTTTAGGATTTAAATTACACTCTTTGATTCTTTCTTTTAATAAATTCACTTCATGAATACGTTGGCTTCCAGATGCAAGTTCAACTCCTTTGCATTCTAGATCAAAACCACGAGATAACTTATCCTTTTCAGGCATTGTATAAAAGGGTTTTGCTTCAATTGGATATTTTGTGATAAAATAAAACTCGTGGCCTTTTTTCTTCATAATAGTTCCTAATAGTTTTTCATTTTCAGTTCCAAGGTCTTCTCCCCACTTAATATCTGATCCATTTTTCTGTAAAAAATTGATAGCTTCATCATAAGTAATTCTTTGAAATGGCAATTTAGGAATTACTATTTTTTTATCAAGAATTTTAAGTTCTTCACTAAACTCACTTGCTCTTTTCCACATACTATGAACTAGACCTTCTAGAACCTTCATTACATCTTCTTCATTTTTAATAAAAGCCATTTCTAAATCTATTGCAGTACTTTCGTTAAGATGCCTTCTAGTGTTATGTTCTTCTGCACGAAAATACCATGCAATTTCATATACACGATCAAAACCAGTTGCCATCAAAGCTTGCTTATATAACTGAGGTGATTGAGCAAGAAAAGCTTCTTTCTCAAAGTATTTAAGCTTAAAAACATCTGTTCCTCCCTCTGAAGAACTTGCTATTAGATTTGGGGTATGAACCTCTAAAAAATTGTTTTCCCTAAGATATTCATGAGCTGCAGAAATAACTCCGTTACGTATCTTAAAAATTGCTTGAATTTCAGGTTTTCTAAGGTCAATAAAACGATTATCAAGTCTTGTTTCAAGTTCAGATTCGACTTTATCTACAACACCAAGAGGTAAAGGACTATCAGATTTTGATAAAATTTCAAATTCTTTCGGGATTACTTCATAACCATTACGCGCTTTTTCACTTTTTTTACAAGTTCCCATTACTGCTATAACAGATTCACGGGGAATATTGATGATTTTTTCAAAAATTTCAGAATGTTCTTTTTTAAAAATTGTTACTTGTAATGTACCTTTTCTATCACGAAGAATAACAAATGCAAGAGAACCAATGTTTCTAATATCTTCTACCCATCCAGAAACATATATATCTTTATCATAATCTTTTTCACTTACGTCGGTTGAATAATGTGTTCTATATTTTTTCATAATAATAACCTTGTATTAAAACAATGAATTTAGTCTTTTTGAAATATAACTACAGACTTCTTTTAACATCTTTTTGTTGTCCCAATCTATAACTAACTTCTCCATTTTTTCCTTATCTTCTTTATTTAACAGTTCGACCCATTTAATCATATTTGGAATGGCTCTAATAATGTTATCAACAATTGTAACATCAGCAGTTTTTGCAGTTCTAGATAAAGGATTTAAATCTATTGTAATAACCTTTTTTCCCATATTTTTTAATGCTTGACAACGATCACCATCCTCAAGAGGAACAAGTACGATATCAGACGAAAAAATACCATCATTATCACATAATCCTCTATCATGATCTAAACCAGGGATTCGTGCATCGGCTTTTTGACCATATACCTCTTCTGCACCTAATGATAATAGTTTTTTCACAAGCTTTTCCGTCCGTAAATCTGTTCTATGAAAAAGATTAACCTCGATTTTTGCATTAATCTTTTTAGATAAATTTACACAACCCTCTCCAGATAGTGCTACGACATTCCCATTAACAGATATCACAGGATTTTTAGCACAAAGCAATGCAATAACAGCTACTTTTTCCGCTTCATCAGCAAATGGGAGTGTTTTTTCACCTATTAAATAATCAAAGGCTTCTCCTCTACCATGTGCAATAAGACCTGTTTTATGCACAAGTCCTTCTTTCTCTGCATTTGATATTTTTTCTCTTGTAGTAAGAGATAAATAACGCGGATGACTTTCTGGTATTTTATCCATAATTAACTAAATTGAAACAAAAACATGTTTTAAAACTCTTTTATAAGAAAAAACAAGAATGTATGGTATATAATTTAACCATACATATTAGGTTGAGGTGCTTGACTTGCAGAAACCATTGGTTTTGCTTGCTTATGGAATTTCTGTAGTTTCTGTTCGATACGTTCAGATTCTTCATATAGTGGAGTTACGTTGATTTCTACATTCATAATATTTGCAATAACATTAATTGCTGCTGCAGCTGCTCTGGCATCAGGATAATTAGGATGTGCCTCTGCAAGAATCGATATTACGTCAAATTTGGATTGTTTGCCAAGATTCAAAAGAACACCTGAAACACCTGCAATAATACCATTTTTAAATTGAGGTATATTTTTTGAAACAAGCATATTGCGTGATTCAGGAGTAGATGCTATAGCATATGCTTCGATACTATTTTGATTTTTATCACACTCATCTTCACCTCTTTCTACGACCATTCCTTCAGGTGAAATTAAAGTTTTACAATTTTTTTCATTAACCCATTTCATAATAGAATCAGATATTGAATTTATTAGATTTGGTTTAGGTTTAAATTCTGATACAAAAACAACTATTTTACC
>Ga0180433_10001658_pt1 | contig 36834 bp, 37 predicted proteins | sample SS_ome_8_FD_132980 | JGI IMG/M metagenome (GOLD analysis project Ga0180433, IMG submission 132980) | Hypersaline lake sediment archaeal communities from the Salton Sea, California, USA - SS_1_D_1 metaG | ecosystem: Environmental > Aquatic > Non-marine Saline and Alkaline > Hypersaline >... | reverse complement strand
GCTTCACGGCATAGATTTTCTAAATCTGCTCCACTATATCCTTCAGTAAGTTGTGCAATATGTTTGAGTGATATATCTTTTGCTAAGGGCATATCTTTACTATGAACTTCTAAAATCTTGATTCTAGAATCGAAGTCTGGGGCTTCAACATAGATTAAACGATCAAACCTTCCAGGGCGTAAAAATGCTGAATCTACGAGATCAGGTCGATTCGTACTGGCTATAATGACAATACCTTTTCTATTTTCAATACCATCCATCTCAACTAATATTTGGTTTACAATTGAAGCAAATACTTGTGTTCCAGCGTATTCACCTCTTCCTGCGGATATAGAATCGATTTCATCAAAATAGATGATTGATGGAGCCGCTTGACGAGCTTTTCGAAATATTTCTCGAATTGCTTTTTCACTCTCCCCTACCCATTTTGAAAAAACTTCAGGGCCCTTAATTGAGATAAAATTTGATTGTGATTCAGTTGCGATTGCTTTTGCAAGAAGTGTTTTTCCACAACCAGGTGGACCAAAGAGAAGTATTCCATTTAGTGGTCGAATTCCGGCTTTTTGGAATAATTCAGGATACTTTAAAGGCCATTCAACAGCTTCCTTTAGTTCGTTCTTAATCTCTTCTAAACCACCAACGTCATCCCAAGAAACATTTGGCACTTCTACCATTACTTCTCGCATGGCCGAAGGATCAATCATATTCATAGCTTGCATAAAATCATCATCATTAATCTTTAACTCTTGAATAATTTTGCTTGGTACTGGTTCATCTAAGTTTATTTTTGGCAAGATTTTCCTTAACGCAAACATCGCCGCTTCTCTACATACTGCCATTATATCTGCACCAACAAAACCATATGTAATATTCGCATATTTATCTAAGTCTACATCATCTTCAAGTGGCATTCCTCTTGTGTGGATTTGAAAGATCTCTTTACGGCCTTTCACATTAGGAACCCCAAATTCAATCTCACGATCAAATCTACCGGGTCTTCTCAATGCTTCATCTATTGCATTAATTCTATTGGTCGCGCCTATACAAATTATCTCTCCTCTCCCTCGTAAACCATCCAAAAGGGATAATAATTGCGATACTACTCTTCTCTCCACTTCACCAGACGTATCAACCCGCTTTGGAGCGATTGAATCAATCTCATCGATAAAAATTATTGAAGGAGCATTTTCTTCTGCATCTCGAAAAATTTCTCTCAATCTACCTTCGCTTGCTCCGTAGAATTTACTCATTATTTCTGGGCCATTGATAATAATAAAATTTGCATTTGATTCTTGTGAAACCGCTTTTGCCATTAAAGTTTTTCCCGTACCAGAGGGTCCATAGAAAAGCACTCCTTTTGGAGGATCAATATTGAGTCTATGAAATAATTCGGGGTGTTTTAAGGGTAATTCAACCATTTCTCTTATTCTTTGAATTTCATCAATTAATCCACCAACATCATCATAAGTAACTACACCTCCCGAAACATTTAAAACAGCAACTCGTTTATTAACTTTAATTCGTGTGTCTCGCGTAATTTTCACGATTTTATCTTGAGGTTTCGTATTTTCCACAATTAATCTGAGTAATCCTAAGGTTGGTCTTCTTTTAGGTGATTTCATAAGCATTCCCATAAAGTCCATGGGATTATTTGGATCTTTCTTTTGATAAACAGCTCCTAATACATCAACAATATCTCCAATAACTACGGGTTTATCGATTAACTTCGCTTTTATTGCATCTGCTTGCCGTTTCAAATCAATATCCGGTTTGGTAGGAGTTAATTCTATTTCTTCTGCAGCATAAACCTTAGCCTCTTTTATAATTACGTACTCACCAATGGTGGCACCCGCATTCAATCGCTGAATTCCATCCAGTCGTATAATTGCTTTTCCTTTATCGGCTATACTTGATACTATTATGCCCGTAGTTTTCTTTTTACCACGGATCTCAATAATATTCCCAGTAGTTAATCCTAATTGTTCAAGAATTTGTGGATCGATATAGCATAATGATCTACCGCTTCGACTTTTATCTAATTCTTCAATTCTTAATTTGATTTTCTTTCTTTCTAAGTTTTTAGTAGACATTTTAACATTTTTTACATTTTTTTCAATACAAATAACTAAAATAAATACTACTTTAATTTTTTTTCCTTATTTTTTAAAATTGTTTTAATGTGAAGAATTAAGTTTTTCTTTCTTGAGCTGCATTTTTAAAAAGTACTTAAAGTTTTTAGCGATCTCTGAATTACTCATTTCTTTATCCAAATTTTGCTTGATGAATACTTTTCTCAAACTTACTATTTCGGTTATCAATGAATTATCGTCCAAATCTTTTAAGTAGTGATTTACAATTTTACGGGTAATCTGATCTAACTTTTCTTTATATCGATTCTTAATTTTTTGTGTTTTATTTATATCAGACTGTTCTAAGGTTAATTTTAAATCTTGCTCGATAAGTTTGAGTAATTGCTCAATCTTAGCCTTTAAATTCGTAACTTCTGAAAGATTAAAGCTACTAAATGGTGTGTCCCAAGAATACGTATTAAATAAATCAAATTTTTGGTTAATGTTATAGATTACTTCATTTGGAATCGGCTTCCCTCTTTTTTCATTCCAAGTGATGCATTGATCTACGGGCGTTGAAATATGAATAATATAATAAGCTAGATGAAGTTTTTCGGCAACTTCTTTTAAATCATGTCTCATACTAGTATAGTAATTTAAATCATCGCTAATGACAATGAAACCTTTTTTTAAAGCACTTTGAATCTCTCTCAGATTTCTTTTTCTCACTAATCTTTCTTTTTTATAATCAAAAACGCCAGAGTATAACTTTTTCCTAATTCTATCGGGATCAACAATTCTAGCATACGCTCCATTTCTTGTAGTTTCCAAGATAGATTTAACCTCTCGTGCAAACTTAGATTTGCCCGATGCGGGTAACCCACATAATATAATAAGATAATTTCGCTTAAGCATCAATTGGTTCAATATCATTAAAATTTTTTATAAGTTTTATTTTTTCCTTTCTTGAGAGTGATTTAATTTCTAACTCTCTTCTCATTGCCTTAGATCGTTCTCTAAAAGTTTCAAAATACTTGAGTTTAATTAGTTTTTTTCCGCGACAAAATTGTGCGCCTTTTCCGGATTTATGCTCCTCTATTCTTCGATGCAAATTATTAGTATATCCCGTATAGTACCACTTTTTATTCTTTTTTGAGATTGTTTCGAGGATATAAACATAATAAACAGACATTCAAAGATCACTAACCTTAGAATGGTTTTCATTCTATTTATCTTTTAATCCAGATTATCATTGCATAACTTTAATTTTTCTTGACTCTTACTTTTTAGTTGTCGATTCTGTGCGCAATAACTAATTTAAAAATTAAATTTATTAAGAAAGAGTTTTATAATTTAAAAGTAGGTTATAAGAATTTACCGGTGAGGTACTATTCCTTTAGGTGTTTTTTTAATTAAATGGGATGAGGTAATCGGCGGGACAATATATATGAAATATCCCGATGAGTTAGAAATTTCAGATAATATTGTCCAGCAAATTCAAATTTCACATAACTTTATTGAATCCTACATAACAATAGAAGAAAAAAATTGGAGTTCTATCTCCTATTATAATGAAAAGAAGGACATAATTATAGTTTTAGTGCTCGATAAATATGATGATAGTTCAGATTATACTATCATATTAGATGAATTTAAGAAGGAGCTTCAATTAGATTTAAAGGAAAAAGACCTTCGATGGCATTTAGAGAGAATTTTTAACTTATCTCTTAAAGTTTTTCGTACTAGAGATGAAGTTATTGCTAAATTAAGTAATGAGGTTGCTCAACTCAAGACATTAGAGTATGATCTAAAAAAAAAATTTGCAAAGATTGCTGATTCTGATCATCTTAAAGTTAAAAGTAAAATTCAATTTTTATTAGCTATAAATGATGAATTGTCGTATGATGAGCTTAAAAAAGCAGTTAATACTAGTAATAGATGGTTTAATGAAGTATTAAAGACCCTTCTACAAAATAAAATCATAGCCTATGACCACGAAAAAGATAGCTACTACTTGTTGTTTTAAAAACCCTAATCTTTGAGTGTCCAATAATCATATTCATATAGGTGTTTTTATTTACTTACATAAATTATAGAATTAATAAAATAGTTAGCTTATCAATGAATTTATCAAACGAAGAAAAAGAGGCTGTAATTAAAGTAATGGAGTCTCAAATGCTCACATTACTCCATGGTACTTATGTAAAAAAGTTTGAAGAAGATTTCGCTCAATATATCGGAGTTAAACATGCGATTGGAGTCAACACTGGAACAGCCGCTCTTCATATTGCCCTTGCAGCATTAGATATTGGTCCTGGAGATGAAGTTATTGTTCCTCCCTTCACATTTATTGCTACCGCAAGCTCAATATTGCACAATAATGCAATTCCTATTTTTGCTGATATTGATCCGAAATCTTACACACTGGATCCTAAATCTGTAGAAGAAAAGATAACTGAAAAGACAAAAGCAATTATTCCAGTACATTTAGCTGGTATAAGTGCAGATATGGAAGCGATAAATAACATAGCGGAAAAATTTGATATTCATATTATAGAGGATGCTGCTCAATCAGTTGGAACTGAATGCAATGGCAAAAAAGTAGGCTCGATAGGCAGTCTTGGATGCTTTAGTTTTTACCCGAGTAAAAATATTACCACGGGCGAGGGAGGGATGATCACAACAAATAATGATGAGCTAGCAGAACAATGTCGTTTGATTAGACATCATGGTGAGCCCTCATGGTATGTATATAATCGCTTAGGTTACAATTACCGTATGACTGAGATTCAAGGTGCGATTGGAGGGGTTCAATTGACAAAACTACCTGAGTTTATAAAAATAAGAAACAAGAATGCCGAATTTCTCAGTAGTAGTGTAGATCAAATTGAGGGAATAACCTCTCCTTTTGTTCCTGAATACTGTAAACCCGCTTTTAATTACTGGATTGGAAGATTAAATTCCCAAAAAATGAACATAAGCAAGGAACAATTTTTAGAACGCTTTCCTAAAAGTAAAATCTTATATCCGAAACCTCTTTACAAAACTAAACTTTTTCAAGAAAAAATAGCTTATCCAAAGGGATGTCCTTGGTCTTGTCCTTTCTATGGAAAGGAAATCGATTACAAAAGTATTGCGTTACCTAACGTGGAGTTAATTACTACAGAGATTTTTGCCCTAGATATCCACCCAAAAATGACACAACAAGAATTAGAAGAAGCTGTTCGAATTATGAGAAAGTTGGCTAAAAATTAAATGCTATTTTCCCCTACTTATATGCATGCGACGAATTATAATCAAAGTATATGGTTTAGTCCAAGGAGTATTTTTTCGTTACACCACGAGAAAAGTTGCACGTAAGTTAGGATTATTAGGAATCGTTAAAAATATGCCTGATGGCAGCGTATATATCGAAGCAGAAGGAACTGAAGAGAACTTATCTGAATTGCTAAAATTTGCTAAAAGAGGACCAAAGTACGCTGAAGTAACAAATATAGAATATGAATATACTGATCCTCAACACAAATACAAAGGTTTTGATTATGCTTTTTAAGTACAAAAAAGATAATATCGGGATATTATTCGTGAAAATATAGCATGATTTCAATAAATAATTTATGTCGCTTAGTTTAAAGAGAAATAAATATCTCGCTCTTTTTAGTTCTCTACTTCACCAAGATATTAAATTTCAGAGTCCCTTAATCTTAAGAATGTATGGCTTGCTAAATGATTTAAACCTTAAAAAAGAGAATCGTTATATTCTATGCAATTTTATTGATCAAAATAGTGATCTCTTCAGTATCAAGGCAGATATTTACCGAAATAATCATAAATATACCTTGAATCAGTTATTTCTCTTTGCTATTAAAAAAGCGAAAGAATGTAATCTAATTGGGGCTCTTTACGAGGAATACTTAAATACCATTGTGGCAATTAATCAAAAAAAAGAGATCTCTCGCTTTTAATAGTACAAAAGGAAATCTTTCATTAATTTCATATTATATACTAGTTCTTTAAAATAAAAGAAGAAAATAGTTAATAAGGAATAATTTTATTATGAAAATATTATATGAACTTGTAAGATATTAATTAAGGTGAACAATTATACAAGAACCAAATTATATTATAAAAATTTGCTTACTTGGAGAAGCGAATGTAGGTAAAACATCTCTTGTTTATAGATTCATTGAAAATAAATTCAGAGAAAATTATAAAAGTACTCTTGGAGTCAACTTATTAAAAAAGGATTTCACGTTAAAGGAATTTGGAGATATTTCTGCTCAGATCTGGGATTTAGGAGGTCAAGAAAGTTTTAAGAGTTTGAGAAAGTTATATCTAGAAGGTGCAAATGGAGCTTTAGTCGTATTTGATACGACCAAATTGAAGTCCTTTGAGAAACTTCAAGATTGGATACAAGATTTTAAACAAGCACGAGGAGACGAGCCATTGTTGCTTATCGGGAATAAAATTGATTTAAAGGATAAAATAAAAATCTCAGATACCCAAGCTCGGGAACTAGCTGACACTCATAATATGCAATATATTTCAACATCAGCAAAAACAGGTTCAAATGTAGAGGATGCATTCATAGAACTCACAAAGACCATTCTAAATAAGAATTTAAATAAATAAACCAACCCAGAAATAAGCACTCTTTTCATCACATTTTAAGCTTTATCTAGAAAGTGGTTTTTATAAATGACTATTTATAAATGTCTTTATAAAGGATAGTTTATTTAAATAAAATTATATATAAAATTACGATTTTTAACGAAAATAATCTTTTTATAATGGAATATAAATCACATTTATCAATTTTTGATTGAATATGGCAGAAGAAGAAAATGAATTTGACGATCTAGAAGATGAAGAGGAAGAAGAGGAAGAAGAAGACGAGGAATTTGATTATGAATCCGATTTGGATTATAAAATAGAAAATGTTGTTGCAACAGTCACTGTCGAAATTACAGAAAAGATTGATCTTAATCAAATTGCTCGAAAACATGCGGAAGTAGAATACAATCCTGAGAGATTTCCCGGTTTAGTGATGCGAATTGAAAAACCAAGAGCCACTATTTTAATATTCTCAACCGGTAAAATGGTGGTCACAGGTTTACGAAAAGCAGCAGAAGCAGAAAGAGTTGTAGATAAAGTTGTGAAAAATATACGAAAGGCAGGTATAAAAGTGGCTAATCCTGAGATAACTATACAAAATATTGTCGCAAGCGGGGATCTTCACACAAATATTGATTTAAACATGGCTGCTATCGTTATGGAATATGCGATGTATGAACCCGAAGTATTTCCGGGATTAATATATCGAATGCAAGATCCAAAAACAGTATTCTTAATTTTTTCAACGGGTAGAATTGTATGTACAGGAGCAAAACAAAAGGAAATTGTACGAGATGCTGTTAAAAAGTTAAATCAACAAGTCCGAGATCTTGGTGTCGCTAAAAAAGAATTGGACTCCTCCGATTACCAAGATATAACCTTTATCTAATTTTTATTCTAATTTTTTTACTTATTTTTGAAGAATAGTATTTATTTACAACGAGAAATTCTTAGGAATGTACAAATTCTGCTCTGAATTTCTAATCTTTTTGAAATACAATCATAAACTCGCAATAATTTTTCCCCGTTTGCAAGCTACAATTAACTTCTTGTGCAAAACAATGAATGTTAGTCATTCGCTCCACCATACCGGCTAATAAACCCGCCTCAAATGAGCAAAAACTTCCCTCTGTTTTAATTCCCTTATTGATTAAATCTTTTATAGAAGAATGATCCGCAAGTTTTAACTGGATAATCTCATCTGAGCTGTCAGTGATATCAATTTTTCCTAGGTTATACTCTTGTACAAGTGCTTTCAACTCATCTGGGATTTTATTAACATCTTTTACGGGTTTAACGTTTAGAGTAGTCCCAAGTTCATGCCCAAGATAATAGAAAATTGCTTCTAATTGGTGCCCAAGAGCCAATAACGCTCCCACTTTCATATCTCCAATTTCTTTTCCTGATTTTAAATGATTTTTCATCTGAGTTAAGATTTTTGAAAGTAGCTGTCTATCCATTTTTTACCCCTTATCTTTTTTTTATTCTATTTTCTATTTAATTTTTATTAATATATAATTTCATTCGATCTTTACTGAAGAAATAAATCCATATAATATCGCATCAATAATATCTTCTTCTTGGATGTTCAAACTGAGCCGCCGATCCGCAATGATGATAGTTGGTAATGATACTATTTTGTATTGTTTAGTAAGACTATAATTTTTTTCCACATCTATTTTTTGGATATATAATTTTTTACCGAACATGGAAATATTTATTCTTTTTAACATTTCTTCTACTGGTTTACAAGGAGCACAGTGAGTTGACGAGAAAAATAAAATCTTTGGATAAGCATCGTTGAATTCTATAGACATGGGTAATCCTTGTACATACCAATAATCTACTATCTATAATTTTATGAATCTTTAAACTTTTCATATAAATCTTTAATGATTGCTTGAAATGCTTCATATACGCCATTACCGGTTTTAGCACTGGTTGTGAAATATCCAAGGAAATCACGTTCATCTACTAATTTTTCTGCCTTAACATCATCGAGAGTTTTTTCATTCACTAAATCTATCTTATTCCCAAATAACATGATTGGGATGTTTCCGCAATATTTTTTGATATCTTCATGCCAATCGATAATATGATCAAAACTCTTTTCTTCTCCCGCTGCAAGCGAATAAACAATAATGGCTGCCTTGCTCCCCTTATAAAAGGTTGGACGCATAAAGGAGAATTCCGCTTGTCCAGCTATATCCCAGAAAAAAAGTTTACAGTTGTCCCCATCTACCTTTTCGTCATATTTTGAGAATTGGGCTCCAAGAGTTTTAATATACTGTTTCTGAAAGGAACCTTGGGTATATTTCTTGATTAAAGAAGTTTTTCCTACGCCCCCATCACCAATTACAGTAATCTTGAATACAAAATCCTTTCTCTCGTTCTTTTTAGGCATTTTATCACTTTTTAGATTTTTTCCAAGTTTAATCTTAGTTTAACGATAACAATTCAAAATATAAAATATATTTATGAATTTTTCTTTATATTTGTAATATTGTAATCAAATCCTATAAATGTTTATGGATCAGAGAAATGAAAAATAGTAAATGAATAGATCATGGATGAATTAGAGAGATTGGAAAAAATTATAAAAAATCTTACTTCTAAAGATAAATGTCTTGCTATTGCAGAATCGTGTACGGGAGGTTATGTTTCACATATGATTACCAATATCTCGGGAGCATCAAATGTGTTTGAAAGAGGGATTATTTGTTATAGTAATCGATCAAAAATTGAATTACTTAACGTTGATCAGAAATCTATCGAAGAACAAGGAGCTGTCTCTGAGAGTGTCGCAAATCAACTTGCCCATAATGTTCGAATTCTTTCAAATACCGATATTGGGATTGGAATTACAGGTATTGCTGGTCCGACGGGAGGTACTAAAGAAAAACCAGTAGGGTTAGTCTATGTTGGTTTTTCCACCCCCCAAAAGACAGAAGTTCATAAATACGAGTTTAACGCAGATAGGATTACTTTTAAAAAACTCGTTTTGGAAAAAATTCTTAATTTTTTAACTGAAGCGTGAGATCAAGTCAAAAAAAATAAAAATTGGAAAAAGCATCCTAACTGATTAAAGAGCCTTGTTCCATGATTTGTTTTTTTGTTCCATCGAGATATTCTATAGTAATATTGACTTTAGGTGCTGTGACAAAATCCCAATGCATTTGAGATTTCGAAGTCCCTCCAAAAGAACTATTAAATCCAAATGCCACATGAACACTTCCATTAATCTTCTCATCTGTCAAGATATACCCAATAGCTTTTGTAATTTCAGGGTTACAGCCAATTCCAAGTTCTGCAACATTATAAGTCCTAATCTCAGGAACACCACTCTTTTTATCAAGGTCTTCACAATATTTAAAAGAGGCAATCAAATCTTCTAAATTTGTATCTGCCGATACTTTCTCCATCTCTAACTTTCCATTTTTAAAAGAGAGATCTACATTTTTGATAATTTTATCGCTTATTCGATCTTTCGTTAATGGACAGAATAATTGACCCTCTCCTAACTTTTCTTGAGGAGGAAAAAATACTTCGCCTGCTGGTAAATTACCCCCTAAATCTCCTAGCTCGATCTGTTCATCAGAGATAACTCCATCATTAAGGATTTTTTTTCGGTTTTCGATAGATACCCAGAAATCGGTTCCGTTATCATCAGATACATATACTTTCTTAGCATTATCAAAAAAACTTCCTAAATGTGTAGTAATCTCGTTCATCCTTTCTGAGGGAATACTCATACCATCTACGATAAATTTTTCATACAATGCATAGTCAATTTTATAATATTCCGCTGCTTTTTTTGATGGCCATGCAGCATAGCACCACTTCTTTCCAGGAGCATATTCCTCCTTGAATCCATATAGCACTTCACGGATTGCAGTTTTTGATTTTTGAACCGCATCAACTTTTTCTCGCGGGGCATTCGCGTTTATTGACGGATCTTCGAGCGGTTCTATTACTATATACGCATCAATGTGTTTAATTAAATTCAAATAATGTTGGGGGGTTAATTCGATAGTATTAACGCCAATAGAGGGATCGTGATAAATTGTTTTCATATATTTATCTGATGTATACGAAATAAAAGGTATTCCTCCATTTCGGTAGATACATAAACCTATTTCTTCTAATAGATCTCGTGAATATAATCCACCTCGAATAAATACATTCTCGCCCTTATTTACCATATGGATACTTTTAGCGATATTTTCTGCGCATAATTTGACTTTTTCTTTTTCAACCATAGATAAAAATGATATTAAAAAAAATATAAATTTTTATATCGATTTCATACGCATCTCGCTAAGGAGCTAGTCAAAGAATTTATTAGCCTATAATGTTATATTAAATATATTGATTGATAGACTTCAATTTGATTAAATATATTTTAATTCATGGCTAAATATGGTTATTCGAGAAGCAGGATTACTTTTTCGCGGTTTTAACCTCGTAAAAAAGAGTTATCACAAAACTACCCTTGGAAAAATTGATTCGGATCTCCGAAGTGGATTATTGACCGCACTTTTAAATTTTGCGGAAACTGCATTTGAATCGGATTCAATAGAATATTTTGAAGGAGGAAAATTTGTAACTGCCTTTATTGATGATAAAATTAGCGCAGAAGATAGTGTGGAACCAGAACTCTTAATTTCCTATGTAATCATGGATAAAGAAAAAAAAATTGATAGACATATCAAGAAGATTATAAAGCCGATGTTAATTAAACTTGCTATTGAGTTTAAAAATCAAAATGAGATGAAAAACTTATCAGAGGTATCGCAATTCTCAGATTTTAAAAAGGATATTGATGCTATATTTCACTCTGATTCTCAAAACATTGATCAAAAACTTGAAGGCCTTTTTTATTAAAAAAATTTAGTGCTAATTTTAGCTTTTTATGCTATTTATTATCTTTCCTTACATTTTGAAGGTACCATAATATCAAGGGCAAGGCAATCGTAGCATCAGATATTATAGTGGACAATTTGGCATTCTTATTAACTTTGCCCCACGATATAGCTTCATTCAATGTCGCTCCACTTAGTCCTCCCGTTTCAGGTCTATCTAAGGTAATTTGAATGGCATACTTCGCAGAATTAGGACAAAATTGTAATGATTGCATTATGAAGTTTTTTGGGACTCCCCCTCCAACAATGCATACTCCCGCTTGTTTTGCGTCCCAAGCTAAATCCACCATTTTTCGCATGTCTTCAAAATGGTTTAAATTTAATGATTGATGATGAAATCCTAACTGTAAAGCTAAACCTGAATCTGTGAAAGCGGGACAAAAGATGGGTATATCATTTTCAGCACATAAACGTATTATCGAAATTTTATCTTTTGGCAATTGCTCTCCTAGGAATTTAAGGAAAGAACTCACTGACATATTATCCTCTGGAATTTTCAAGCCAGAGACAAAATCTTCTATTCCTTCATAAACGTCATTGGGAAGAAACACATCATATATTCGATTGAGGTGTTCTTCGTTCAATTTGGCATCATCCACATTATTCGCTTTAAGTGTACCCTGCTTATGATGATATCCAAGCGTTTCAGCAATATCATGAGTTAGATTTGCTCCCGTTGTTACCAAAATATCAATAAATCCCTCTTGAATAAAATCAAAAATGATACCCTGCATACCAGCTGGAACAATTGCTCCTGCTAACCCAAAAAATTTTACACATTCATTATCGTTTATCATCTCTTCATAGATCTTACATCCTAGCGCTAAACGCTTTGCATTAAAACCCGTATTTGATAAATTTGAAATTAAATTAGCTATTCCATCTTCAGGTTTGATGTGAAATTGATTCACATCTTTTAAAAAATCTTTAAATTTCTGTGGTCTCATTAATGTTTTCACCAAAATTGAGGGAGATGAAGGAAATAAATTCAGCTATCAGCTTTGCTGCCAAGTTAGAAGTAAGATTGTTGGGAAGATCTAAATTCGGTGCAACCTCAACCAGATCAAATCCGATAATATTGAACTTACTAGCTATAGATTTTAAAATTTGCCATATTTCGCGATATGTTAAACCTCCAGGTATTGCATACCCCGTAGCGGGAGCTGTTGAAGGGTCAAAAACATCTATATCAATTGATACATAAAGATATTTAATTTTTGAGTTTTGGAAGAAATCAATTATGTTATCAATAAGATTAGATAATCCATACTCACTTACTAAATACGCATCAAAATGATGAATATTTTCTTCTTCTGAAAGCTTTAATTCAGGAATATCTATATCACGAGTACCTACAATCAACAGATTAGTATCATTAATATATGATAAATCAAATACTCTGTGAGAAATAGTTGCATGAGAATAAACTCCTTTATCCCACTCTTGATAAAAATCTAAATGTGCATCAAATATCAATACTCCAAACTCATCCTTTCTTTCAAAATTATCACCTACTGCTTTAATAACGGGATAGGAGCAAAAATGATCCCCTCCAATCATAATCGGTATTACGTCATCTTTTTGGCGATATATTTCTTTTACAAATGTTTTAATTTTGTTTAAATTCATTTCTACGTTTTCTCTTTCAATAGGAATATCTCCAATATCTACTACTTTCAGCTTTGGGATTTCTACGCCCATTTCTGTAGAAAGAGCAAGATTATTGGTTACCTCCCTGATTTTATCAGGAGCGATTGCTGAATTGGGAGCTTTAATCGATGTTAAATAATCCCAAGGAATGCCAAAAATCACGAATTTCGTGTTTTTATCAATTACTCCGCCATAATCATAAAAACTCATGTGGTTCAACTCTAATGTTTATTAATGATCACATCTGATCTAATGTTTCAATTCCCAAAATGGTTAATCCTATTTTAATAATTATTTGTACACTCTTAATAAGTAATAAGCGTGCTTTTTCCAACTCTTTATCAACTGAAATTACTTGACATGATGTATAAAAGGAATTAAAAGTTTGACAAAGACCAAGAAGATACTGGGGAATTAAATGAATATTATAAGTTTGCTCGGCCGTTTTAATGATCTCTGGAAAATAAATCATTTGTTTTATTAAACTTTTCTCCTTTTCATGACTGAATAATTCCCAGTTTATATCAAGAGATATTGGGATGCCTGATTTTTGAATAATTGATTCAATTCGAGCGTAGCAATATTGGATATATGGGCCAGTTTCTCCTTCAAAAGATATACTCTCGTCAGGTTTAAAAATGAAACCCTTAGTGGGATTATATTTTAAAATATAGAAAGAAAGTGCTGCTAATCCTATAATCTCTGATCTTTGTAATTTTTCAGATTCCGCAAGTTCGTTATATCGTTTATTAACCTCTGAATAAGCTAACTGCTCTACCTCTTCTATAATATCGTCCGCATCAACGACAGTGCCTTCTCGGCTTTTCATTTTTCCGCTTGGAAGATTAATCATTCCATAGGATAAGTGATAATTATTTCCCTTAAAACCTAACAGATCTAGAATTGCAAACAACCATTTAAAGTGTTGGATTTGCTCATCTCCTACGACATAGATACTTGTATCAAAATTAAAATCCTTTTTTTTCTGATATGCCAAGAAAATATCTTGTGTAATATAGATTGAAGTTCCATCGCTTCTTATTAAAATCTTATCGTCTAAATTAAATTTCGCTTTAAGTCGAGCAATTATTGCGCCATCCTCTAACTTTTCAAAAATTCCTTTATTTACACCATTTTGTATTATTTCTTTTCCTTTTAAATATAAATCGGATTCAAAATATTCTTTATCAAATGAAATTGAAAGTTTATCATAGGTTTTCTTATGTCCATTCAAGGCCCATTCATTCATTTTTTTCCAAAGCTGAATTGTTTCATTATCTCCTTTTTCCCACTTCCTTAGTAATTCGTATGCCTCTTTCTCTAAACTCTTATCTTTAGATGCCATTTCATTATACTTTACATAATAATCTCCGACAAAATGATCGCTCTTTTTATTTGGTTGCTCATCTTTTCCCCATTTTTTGTAGGCAAGCATACTCTTGCAAATATGGATACCTCGATCGTTATTTAGATTCACTTGAAACACAGTATTTCCCATATAACTTAGTAAATTTGAAAGACTCTTACCTAATAACATATTTCGAATATGTCCAAAGTGAAGAGGTTTGTTTGTATTTGGAGATGGGTACTCGATCACTATACGTGGTTTTTGCTTTTTCTTTTCTTGGATATCACGAATTTTACCATAATCCTCTTGCCATTCAAAAATATTTTCTAAAATAAAACGCGGCTTTACTTTAAGATTAAGATAGGCTCCTGAAACCTGGACTTCCTCTAAATATTCCACATTACTTAATTTTTCCTTCAGTTCTTTGGCAATATCATTCGGAGCTTTTTTTTCAGTTTTTACTAATCGAAAACATGGAAGTGCATAATAAAAATCAATTTCAGGAGGCGGGATCTCTAAATAAGTTTTAATTTCTTCTGGAGTTATACTAGAAAGATACTTTGCTAAAGTATCTGCGACGGTATTTTTATCTATGTAGATCATAGGCAACTTGGGATATTATAAAAATTATATCAGAAAAATGATTGTTACTTTTATCTGTTTTGTTAAATATATCTTAAATAGCTCATAAAATTTATGATATCAATATACCTTAAATATAAAAGAATATGCCTACTCAGAAGATAAATAATTCTCGATTTCCAACTTGGCCGATTTTTAATGAAGACGAAGAAAAAATCCTTTCGGAAGTAATTAGATCGGGAAAATGGTGGTGTGGTGCACCCGAAGCTCCTGAGGGTAAGTATGTTTGGCAGTTTCAAGAAAAATTTGCTAAGTTTCAAGATGCAGAATTTTGTATAGCTCTATCTAATGGTACTGTTGCCATCGAATCAGCTTTGTTCGCCTTAGGCGTTGGATTAGGCGATGAAGTGATTGTTTCGGATTATACTTTTGTTGCGTCAGCTTCAGCAATCATCGCAAATAATGCTGTCCCTATATTTTGTGATATCAATCCCGAGACATTTGTAATGGATGTCAATAAAATAAAAGGATTGATTACTGATAGAACTAAAGCAATAGTCCCTGTTCATCTAGGAGGAAATCCAGTTGAGATGGATAGACTAATGGAAATCGCAAAAAAAAATGATTTATTCGTTGTAGAGGATTGTGCACATTCGCATGGTTCTTGCTATAAAGGCAAAAAATTAGGAAATTGGGGGGACGCAGGAACATTTAGCTTTCAAGCATCTAAAGTTTTAACCAGTGGAGAAGGAGGGGCGCTTATTTGTAATTCTAAAGAGCTTGCAGACAAAATTTATAGTTATATTGATTGTGGGAGAAAAAAGGGACGTAGATCATATGAACACTTTTCCTACGGAACAAATTATCGTATGACGGAATATCAGGCTGCGATCCTTCTTACTCAGATGAAAAGTTTTGAAAAACAACATAAACTCAGAAATCAAAATGCCCGCTATTTAACCAATCGATTAAATGAAATTGATGGAATAAAAGTTATGTCCCCGACTCAAGGTACTTCTGCATTAGGATGGTATGTATTTCCTTTTTTATTTGAGCCATCAAAATTTGGAGGAATGAATAAAGAAGAATTCAATAAGAAACTCCAACAGCAAGGATTCCCTAGTGTTGATAATTATCCCCCTCTCCATACTTTAACGTGCTTTAAAGACATCAAACTGAAATCCGGGATTAATTATTCAAATGCTAACTGGGGCGGAGATAAAAGTGACAATCGGTATTTCCCTATCGTTTCAGAGATCTATTCCAAAAGCATAGAATTTCCTCAAGAATTATTGCTTGCGTCTCCTAGGCAATTAGATTCCGTTGTAGAATTTATAAAATCATTACAAAATTAATAACTATTTTTATTTATTTAGAGAGATTGTACTTCTTCAATTTTTTTCGTCTCTGCGCTTTTGTACATAGTCTCGATGATATTTAATATTTTTAATCCGAAATAGCCATCAGTAAAAGACTTCTTTTTGTTAAGTATACATTCCATAAAATATTGTATCTCTTGGGGATAACCAAAGGACCATGCCTCTGTGGGAACAGGGAAAGTCCACCCTTTAGTCGTTCCCGCTTTCTCAACAGCATAATCGTATCCCTTTTCACTGTAAACACTTAATAAATTTGAAAAGGTGGGTGCAACCTTAATATGCCCCTCAGTTCCATATAATTCAAAGCGCATATCATAACCTCCTGGTGCTGTCCAAGATTCTTCGATTGAGATCATTGCATCATTATCAAAATAGAGTATTCCCATAGCATTATCCTCCACTTCACATCTTCCATAGGGCTCTCGAAAATTTTGAATGCACTTAGTTTGACAAAAAACCTCTTTTATCTCTGAATTTAAATACCAGTATAAGCAAGCAATATCGTGAACTCCTAAGTCAAGTAGAGCACCCCCTCCTGCTTCTCTCTTTTTATAAAACCACGCAGAATGAGGTCCCGAGTGTTGTTCTTTTCCTCTCCCCATATATATCTGACCTAAAGCTCCATCTTCAATAATTTCTTTTACTTTACTAAAGGAAGGGGCGTATACGTTATTCTCGCAATAAAAAATATTTCTATTGCTACTTTTCTCTACTTCTAACATTTGTTGGCCCTCTCCTACACTTATCGCCAATGGTTTTTCCACAAGAGCGTGTTTTCCAGATCTGAGGACATCGATGGTAATCTTTGGATGTAAATAATTTGGAACACAAACAGATATCGCATTGCAATCTAACTTAAGGAGATCCTCGTATTTTTTATATATCTCACCTTGGATTTTATATTTTTTAATTAATTCTTTAGCTTCCTCCATATTTAAAGAAGAAAGCCCAACTATCTCTACGTAAGGTAATTGAGAATAGGAGGCGCAATGATGTTCGGCAATGAAACCCGAACCTATGATACCCACTTTTATCTTATCCATTTTGATCCTCTTATTTTTCGTTCCAAAATTCTGAAGGGCTTAGAAACTTTTTAATTTTACTAAATGGACATACAGCAATGCAAGAACCGCAATCTGATGAATTTTCAATCCAAAACTCGAAACATTTTTCGGCATTGACATAATATTTTTTTACACCAGGATTATTTGAAATAGTTGGGTTATTAAAATTAGGCGCGTCTTTACTAATAGCTCCTGTCTCACAAACTTCTGCGCATTTATAACAGCTATTGCATTTTTTTTTTACGTGTTCAATAAATGGTACATTCGGTTGATCAGAAATTAACGGCAGGTCAGTAAAAATTTTACATATTCTCACCCTTGGTCCGTATTCTGGCGTAATTAATAAACCATTTCTTCCTAAAGCACCTAATCCCGCATCAATCGCTAAAGGTATACTGAGAGCTGTATCATTTCCACACTGAATTGCTCGATATCCTAAATTTCTAATGAAATCTCCTAAGCATGTTATAATAAAAGCCATTTTTGAATATGCTAAAGATGCTGCCGCTGCTGCGGGTTGAGCAGGTGCAGTAGATATAGCATCTCTATCCATTTCAATTGCTATAACAATTACTTTTTTTATATCTTGAGGTATATCAATAGGTGTTTCTAAATTTGAAATGGGTGCTTCTCCTTTTCTTACTTTCATTTTTGACTCTGCTTCACTCATAAGTGCCGGCCTTACGAAACCTGTTTTATAAATCCATTTTTCGTTTATATCGGCAATACCAACCAAAGAAGCACCATAAAATTTCGCGGCTTTTTTAATAGTACGGGAGATTAATTCTTTATTTTCGAAGTTACACTTTTTCTGCATCCAATCTGTACCATATCCTATGTCATTGATATCTTTTCCTTCCCAAGTAAATGCTAATGGGAAATTTTCATAAATGCTCCAACCCGCTGCGACTAAACTAAAATCTATTCTACTATATCCTATTTTACTGGAGTTTATATGATTTTTAATATTTTGCTCAAACATTTTGCCATAGGTAGATAAGGATTTATCCCATGTTCTCCGGTAAATCATATTATACTTTTCATGAAATCTCTTGTACTGAGCGTCATTAACTTCATATTCATTGTTTAGATGTTTCATGATTCTTATCAGTATTTAATTCTTCGTCATTTAATTTTAATTTATATTGAGTTTTCTATTAAATGAAATTTCGGATTTAATAAAAAGTAAAGATTCATTCTAATATCTAATTAAATACTAATTAATTCTTAATATGAATGAAAAAAGGTTTATTACTCAAATAGGTATGGGAGTAGATCAACATGGGCATCATGATGATTGTTCCAATGCGGCTTTTAAAGCGATTAAAAATGCCATTTCGACTAATTGTTTAACTGGTTTAATTGAAATATGTGGATTAAAAGAACCTCAAGACTTAAAAAAGATGATTGTTCATGTAAAAATAGGAGTTCCTTTTCCCGAACGTATAGACGAAAGAAAAGTATTAAAGGCCATCCCACTCGGACAGAAATCAATTGAAATAGTAAAAGGAGGTTTAGTTGTACCGGGAATTCAAATTAATGAATTAGGAGATACCTCTGACAACATAATTGTATGTAATGCTGCTGTAACGGTTTCAATCTCGCAATAAATATAAAATAAGGTGAAAAATATTGTCGAGAAATAGATGTGAGTGGGCACTGAATAGCGAACTAATGAAAAATTATCATGACAAAGAATGGGGTGTTCCTCAACATGATGATAAGGTGCTTTTCGAATTTCTAATCCTAGAGGGAATGCAAGCGGGCCTAAGTTGGGACACAATCTTAAAAAAAAGGGAAAATTTTAGAAAGGCATTCGACAATTTTGATTATATAAAAATTGCCAATTATTCGGAAGATAAAATCGAAATTCTACTACAAAATAAGGGTATAATAAGAAATAGGCTTAAAATACAATCACTCATAAGCAATGCTAAAGCGTTTCTCTCTATTCAAAATGAATATAGTACTTTTGACAATTATATATGGAATTTTGTTAATTACAAACCTATCGTTAATACATGGTCCTCTTTAAATGAAATACCTTCAAACACAGCATTATCAGAAAAAATTAGTAAAGATTTAAAAAAAATTGGCTTCAAATTTATTGGAACAACAATAATTTATGCTTTTATGCAAGCTGTAGGATTAGTGAATGATCATGCTACTTATTGTTTCAGATATGAAGAGATCAAGAAATTATATTGAGATATTTTTTACGTGTCTAGTTTCAATTCGGTTTCTGCATACTTCTTTATAGCTTTCCACTGGTCTTCTGAGGTTCCATAATATTTGAATAATCCAACTCCATAACCAAAATTAAAACCTCGCATTTGTTTTAGCATCTCTTTGGTATTGCACTCTACTGAATTTGTAATTGCTAATACAGGATTCTTAAATTCATGGGCTCGCTTCTTCATATTTCGAATATAATACCAATAAAAAAAGTCCGCTAATTTCCCCCAAAATAACCCGTCATCCCTCGTTCCCATAAGATATGGATATTCCATTGGTAAAGAAATATCAAAAATTGATGACAATTTCTCCCAGTCCTGACCTAATCTCTTTTGAGATAACATTTTTTTTGGTCCAGGAAGACAAAACCACCCCGAGATACAATTAATATTATTAGTTTTTATGATCTCATGCAATTTCTTTCCATATTCCACGATCGTATCGGCCTTAAATTCATACCATTCTTTGCTTGTTAGTAATTTTGATTTTGGGCCATATTTCGCTCTAAATTTCCTAACACATCTTTCACATGCACATAAATCAGTATAACCACCATCATAACGTATATAATCAGCAATTAAACCTTTAATAGGATAATTATTCACAAGTTCCTTAGCTAATTGCAATAAGTAGTTCACGTGTTCGCTATTTGGACACATAAAGCTAGTAGTAGGAATGTAACCGCTTCCTCTATCTCCTCGTGCTTTACCTATCTTCTCATCAAAATTTTCTGTTAAAAACGGGATTAACTCATGATATTCTTCAAATGACATTCCTTCTGGTAAATCAACTCGCATTTCACCTTCAAGATGCGTTGAAATCTGACCTTTTTTATATCTACTCCCCGCTTTTTTACCACTTCTACCATGAACACTCACTCTTTCAGGATGAATTGTTCCTTGATACGCATCATTCATGCTTGTAAATGAAGCAAATACATTAATATTATAATCAATTCCAGCATCACAAAATTCCCCTAAGATATCACGTTGAGTGGGATTCCATCCAGATTCAGTATTCCATAGACACGCACCATCAGTATCTTTAATAACCAAGCCTAAAAAATTAAAATGCTGCTGGTCGAGTTTTTTCATAACTTCTTTTACATTCAATTGGGTGCGAGCAAATTCATAATCTAACTTCCTAAAGCCTTTAGGACCTCGTATAGGCATAAGTCCCATCCCAAGAAATTTATCGACTCCATAATTACTTCTTATGTACTCATACTGTGCTTTATCGATTTCAAAATAATTGGACCAGTTAATCTTATTCTCCATATAACTCAAAAAATCTATTTATAATTATTTCATAAAAATAATCTAATAATTTATTGATCCATACATTTCAATTATTAAATGATTTATAGTTAATTAATAAAAAAATTTTAAGTGCTTAACATATTTGCATTATTATTAAATAGTAATAAATTATTTACATAATCAAGTAAATATATACTTGAGATACCAATTGATTTAAATTATATTAATAAAATTATATAAATAAAATCGACAATAAATACGAAATATTCTGAGGAGGAACGATTTAATGTACGATGCCACTTTCAAGATCGTAATATTTGGAGATGCTGGTTGTGGGAAAACCACTCTAACTCAAAGATTCTTGACAAATTTATTTGTCTCAGACTCAAAAATGACGATAGGCGTAGACTTTGAGGTGAAGAGTCTCGTTGTCGATAAACAGAAAGTTAAATTACAAATCTGGGATTTTGGTGGAGAGGAACGGTTTCGATTTCTATTGCCCACCTATGTACGAGGCGCAAGGGGTGGAGTCTTTATGTATGATATTACTAACTACTCTTCCATTGCCCATATTGACGATTGGTTAACTGTTATTAAAAAAGAGATTCGGAAAGAAGATGTATTTCCTATAATAGTAGTCGGAGGTAAAGCGGATCTAGCGGATAGTCGCGAAGTTCCCGCTTCTGAGGGAATAAAAATTGCTAAAACCAGAGGAGTTGATGGTTTTATTGAATGTTCGAGTAAGACCGGTGAAAATGTTGAAGATTCGTTTGAGGCCTTGACAAGACTAATGCTCAATGATTCTCGATTGTAATAGTAATGGATGATTTATTCTGTTATTTTCTCTTCTTTTATATCTAATGCGTTATTCTCAATAGCTGCTTTTTGAAGCGATTTGGATTCTAATCGTCTTCCTAAGACCATCAATTGGAATTCGATATCTTTATTATATTTAAAAGCGAATTTTAGTAATCTTTCAATCATTTTAATCTCCTCTTCCTCTTCTGTTACATTCATTCCACCAAATAATGCGATTTCAGCATATTCTTGTTTCAAAACTTCTAATAATTCGCTTGGTAGAACATCTATCCTATCTTTTAAGGATGAATCTAATTCCTCAATAAGACGTATATATTTTTCTTGTTTTCCAAATTGGCATAAGGTGCATTTTTCGTTTCGATTCTTTAAAATAAGAAGAATTATTACTCCAATTAAATATTTTAGATTGCCTTCCAGGACTTTTTCATTACCTTTTTGAGCATTTTCTATGACGATCTTTTTCGCAATTGAATATAAACTAGCAAAATAAATTGCTCTATAAAAGTAGGGGGGATCGATACAGAAAAGCCGAGTAAACCAAAAACCACTAATTGCTTTAGGGGGCGATTCCTGAAACATATAATATACAATTCTTCCATCCCGTTCTTTAATAAGCATTGCTTCTTTTTTAAGCATGTTTAAATAGGTAGAAATAGTTGAACGGGCGATATCTTTAAAGTACTTTTTATATTCTAGTTCGACTTCTCTGGTGGTGACCTTTTTATTCCCTTCGAGATAGAACTTTAACATGATACCTAATATGCGATTTTCATGGAGTCTCCCTGTTTTAATCTGCTGTTCTTCAGACTCATCTTCACGGATATTGTAAATTCCGTCGAGTTCAGGGGCAAATTCGTGAATTAATTTATCTAAAATGAAAATATTTAATTCTGTAATTTTTTAAAAAGCACCTTTTATCTTATCAATGTAAAAAATCGTATATACATTATTAAAAAAAATGTACCTTTTTAATAATTGATATTCTAGCAAAATAGAACTTTTACTGTATCTTAATAGGATAAATACTCTTTTATAAGAGTATCCCAAATCTGTAAATATATCTTAGGATGGACACTTAATAATTAAAAAGATTATTTAAATAAGATAAATAAAAAACACGCTAACTTAATGATTCAAAATAAAAATTAAATTAAGATTGTAATTTGGTTGAGAGATTCAAGAAATTTAAAAGAAAAGTAAAAAAATAAAAAAATTAAAATTTTAAGGATTTTTAAAATCGTTCGTCCTTTCGCCTTTTGATTAAAATAGTTGCTACTCCCACTAATCCCACACCAGCAACAAGTAAAATAATTGCCCAGAATCCCTGTGCTTCAAATGACATATACACACTGAATATAGGATCATGCCAAATCCCATTTCCTCCATTAAATTCTGGGAAGCACACGGCATATGCAAATATATTGAAGCTAATGTTTAGTGAAATATCAGTGGCAAATGTTTGGAAGTTTTCTCCGCTTTCATCCTCGAAAGTATCGTGGCGATCAATTTCAGATTCGTACAAAGCAATTGGGATGATGCTACTCGATGCCGGAGCATTATCTCCGCCTGGTAATGCACCATAATCATAGTTTGGTCCTGCAATATCAACAAACTCGAGTTTAGGAGCAATACTGCCTCCAATATAATTTCCTATTTTTAGTTCATGAGTCGAGTTATTATAATCGTCAGCAGGATCAAGTAGTGTCGTAGGATCGGTTGACTCTCCAATCACGTCAATATTAAGACGGAAATGAAGTACAGTCGAGAGATACACTACCCCCATGTCGTAATCCGAGTCTACGGAACCACTCCAAGGAGAAAAGAATTGATCTAGCTTGGTTGGTGCCTTCAAGACAGGATATGTACTGGTATCGGGTTCGAAAGTAAATCCGAAATGTATGTTATCCAAATTATATGATGCAGCTCCTAAATATGATTCAAGATCAACACCAACAGGAACGGGAGTGATAGTGACATCGTTTAAATCCAATCCCCAAGAGAAACTAGTACCATCAGGTTTTAATTCGGGTCTCTTCCATTTAAAATCATCGACCGAATTGAGGACGATTCGGTGTGTGATTTCCGAGCGATCGGGAATCTCTACTGGAGTTCCATCAGTTGTATTAATAGTTTGTCCCATACTGTTTGTTAGTGTTGTATATTGTGACGATATCTTCCCATCTGAATTAGTGTCATTATAAAGAAATGCACCAGCAAGATGATGAGTAAACAAATAAAAGTCAATATCTAGACCTTGGAAAATTCCTGCAACATTTAATGGTCCTCCAGAACTAATCAGTTTTAATATTTCAGCAACATTGATGTGAATTTCGAAATTTTTCATCCATAATTGAATTAAATCAAAGGTAAATGAAGTCCAATGAGTTTTTTCGAACAGATTAATAATGGTGGGATTTAATAACCACTTCATGTATTCATCATTTAATGCATCGGCAGTAACGTTTAAATAGTTAAGAAAATCATCTTTATCTGTACTACCAACAGCAACACCTAATTCTGGATCACCAGGGTCAATTCTCCAATCCTCAGTGACACGCCATGTCTTAGTTAAAGCGAAATCAATTGGAGTTAATTCTACATTTTGCCAAGTAATAGGATTAAGGGTGAATAACTCATCCCCTGTAAACATATCGTTTATGTGAATGATGAAAGATGCAATTGTTGCTACTCCCTCTTTGATAAGATCCTCCGGAATTGAACTTGAACCGTATGTATTCATATAATGGGTTAATTTACTGAAGAATGCGATAACTTTTTCGGCTTCTCTTATGAAAGAACCATCGTTATCCCATATTATTAAAGTAACTGCACTACCGATTGTAACATTCACCTCGACAGAACCATTTTTCTCAACATCACAATATACATATCCGTGAGTATTGGGATCAATATAAGGTGATTGATTATATTCATAAGGAATAGTATAGATTTCATGTTCTCCTCCAAACTCGTCAAAATCACGAGTAAAATTGTAATTCCGCTCTATAGACGCACTAATTTCCCAGACTCCTGGTAATATTTGCTTTTGGGAGAAATTCGTTAGAGTTTGCATTAAAAGCATTTGAAAAACAGCCCCTAATAAATTACCCGCGTAACCTAATCCACCAAATATACTTCCAAACCCTTGAAAAGATGTAATAAGTTGCGATGGATCAGTAATTCCAAATTGATTGTAAATATATTCATCTTCATAATCATAACCGGATACCATCATTGGTGTCGCAACAGCCGATGCTGCAAAGAGTACAACAACCATTAAGGCTTTTGTATTTATATTTTTCATAGTATAAATCACGTTAAAAATTTTTGAATAAATTTCATTCTTAAACTTATAGATAAACTCAAGGTTTTTAATAATTTATATTCTAATTCAATAGAAACTCTTAATAAAAAAACCAATTTAATGTAAACTTTTATTGTTTACAATATATTCAAAAAGTAGTCTCACTTATAGAGATAATTTAAAATATTATCTATTTAAACAACTAAATATAGCGTAAAGTTAAACTAATTTAAGATGGTTATTACAATCATACTAAATTTTAATTTATTCTTCGATTGTAATAAACGTATAGAACAACACAAAAATGTACAATATGGCCGAAATTACTAAGCTCCATAAACGTAGGAATTCTGAAATCTCTTCACTGGAGAAAACCACATTGGAGCCGATAAAAACGGCAGCAATAAAGTATCCAAAGAAATGGCTTTTAAACCCCCCATATTTTGATTTTCCTCGAATATAGTTGACTATAGATGTAAAAATGATGATTCCAAATCCTGCCCAGTAAAAAAATTGGATAATATCATAATCATAGAGATCTAAAAACATAAAAAATCCGAATAAAAATATTTCTAAGATTTTTACATTCCAAAACTTTTTTTTTTGTGATGGATCAGTAAATAGTTGTTCATATTCACTAATACCATCATTCGAGAACAGTATAATGAGTGAACCTATAGATAATGCGGTAAAGAGCGAATATGATATAGTAAATAGTAAATCAACGTTAGGAAACCATATTTCTGTCCATAAAAAGATCGGTAGATCCAGAAATTCGGGTATAATGCTTATAGTACAAAAGATTGGTAATAATGCGGCAACAACTATAAAAATCTTAGTAAAGTTCGATACGCCAGAGTCTTCTTCCCAGCTTTCTTTTCTAAATGTGGCTAATCTCCATGCAAATGAAGCAAAACTCAATACCGAAATAAAAGGGGTGACAACGGGAAAGACAAATATAAAAAGAATATAGACTGCGTTAATTCCATAAAAAAATTTCAATCGAGAGGGTACTACACTAATCTTATCATCAAAGGATTCCATTGTATTCGCAAATCGATTAGCAAATAATATGAGGAAAAATAGCCAAGAAGCTCCAAATACGACGGGTGAAATTATTTTTATTATCCAAAAATTCAGGATTGGGTCATTAGAATACCATAATCTAAAATCAACCAAATAATATATAAAAAAGATACTGATGGGTACTAAAATTATTGCGATTAGGACAATTAAACGAGTAACTATAATTCCTTTGACTTCCCGTGCCATTTTAATCGGTAGTATTACTTAATACTAATTATGATCCATATAGTGTTAAGCTAATTTAAAATGTCTTTTTTAGAACATATTATTTCAATTATAAATGATTACGTTGTAAATAAAAATAATATTAAAATAGATTTGAAAAAAATTTAAAAGAAAAACTACTTTAAATTACTTCTCTTCTGTCCACAATTGGTACAAAAATCGACTCCGGGAGTTATTTTTGCGCCACAGTTGGTACAAAAATCAGTAGCCACACTTGGTTCAAGAGTAGGCTCATCATCAACCTTAGAGGTGGTTTTCACTTTCTTTGTCTTTATTTTAGTAGTTCCACCTTTAGGTTTATATTTTAAACTTCCAATAAACCCTCCAAAGACAGCACCCACAAGAGATCCCTCCAAAATTGCTGTGAATACTGCCAGTGCATACGGCAGATCAGTAAGTCCTATCGCTAAGCCATCTAAAATACCCGACCCAATTGCTCCTCCTCCCGGAAGGATACTCTCTAGAAATGCAGGGATTATCAGATAGATCAGTAATGCTGGGATCATATATCCTATTCCAATCGCTAAGCTGGTGTGAATACCTCCCCGAGGAGAATGCGCAAAAAGAGCACTTGTAATACTACAACACAAGATCCAAGGTACAATAACCGCAATGATTAATAAAACATCATCTGGCCTATAAAATAAACACCAGTGTATGGGAAATATGAAGATAAGTATTAAACCTATAAATGCACCTCCAATGACAGAAAGGAAACCTCCAATACCAGGAATGAATGTGCCTAAATCAGCTAAAGCTAGTTCTAAATCTTCTATTAAACCTCCTGTTATTCCACCTGCTAAATCGAGGAAAGAAAAGGAAATCCAGGCCATTGGGATTAAACAAAGCATTCCTGCACAGCCTGAACCTATTACTCGACCAATACCTATGGTTAATCACCTAAAAAATTAAATTTTCTCAATTGTTTTTATTATTATGATAAAATCTCTATCATAATAGTTTATTACTAAATCAAACATGATTTTACTATTTATAATTTTGTTTTTAAAATCGATTAGATCTTAAGATAGGGCATTTGGATTTATACAAATTTTTAAAAAAATGTAAAAAAATGATAGTTAAAAAAATATCGTATTATTTTATATTTACAATTGCACCTTTTTCCATTCGTATAACTTTATCTGCATAGGATGCTAAAGAGCCACGATGGGTTACTACAATAACAGTAGTTTCCATATCCTTATTAATTTGCTTCAAAAGATCCATCACATCTTTTTCACTAGCAGGATCAAGGTTACCTGTTGGTTCATCAGCTAATATCACTCTAGGACGGTGGATGATAGCTCTAGCAAGACCACATCTCTGTTTTTCACCACCAGACATCTGAACAGGGTAATGATCTTTTCTTTCAAGTAAGTTGACATCTCTTAGTGCTGCAATCGCTCTATTTTCAATTTCCTTCTCTCTTAAAACCGTTGGCCATAATAAAGCTTCAACATTTTCTATGCATGTTAATGTTGGGACAAGATTGAAATCTTGAAATACAAATCCTATTTTTTGTCTTCTGATTCTGCTTAATCTATCTTCTGTGGCGCGGGCAATATTTTCCCCATCGAAGATAATTCGACCAGAATCCGGTAAATCCAAACCTGATAGGACATTAAGTAGAGTACTTTTTCCACAACCGGTCGGTCCTTGAACAATAACAAATTCTCCGGATTTTATAGTAACATTCACATCTGCCAAAGCTCTAATTATAGCACCTGCTCGTCTATATTCCTTATTTACATCAATTGCCTCAATCATGGTATCTTTATCTACTGGCATATTTTATCTCCTCCCTACTCCCCCACCTTTTTTAAAGCTATTATTGGCCTTACTTTATAAATCCTTCTATTTGCTACGATTATCGCTATTAGTTGGACAACTATAAATATGGCGAAAGTCACAATCACGGGACCTAAACCAATTAAAACCAATGGCACTCCTAAATATATGGTGGCAGATTGAAGATATCCTATACTCGCCGTGTAATGGAATAGAATCTCAATAACTATAATGAAGCCTATTAACGTGGTGAAAAAGATTTTTCCGGTTACAAGGGAATTGATATCTTTATTGGTATAGCCAATACACTTTAAAGTCGCCCATGTTCGTCTATTGCGAGATACTATAATCCATGAATATAAGAGTGACAAGAAGAGACTCACCCCAAAAAATATTGCTACAAAATATCCTGCAATTTGACCTATTGCTCCAGTAATAGATAACTCAATAAAAAGACTTGTTAAAAATATCAAAGAAGTATAAATTAATGTGAATACGGTAAAAGTCTTCTTTTCTCTAAGCGTCATTAACACCGCTTTTCTCCATAATCTAAACGCCAATTATTTCACCGTTTTTAAAATAATTTTTATATAAATTGTTAGTATTAGTTATATAATAAATTCATAATAAAAATTTTGGCAAAAAATGTCATCAAATATCGATACTATAATAAACGAATTGCTAAATGAAGAACAAAATGTATTTGGGATAGCAATAATAGACAAATCTGGTTCAATATTAACTCAGACGGAAAATTGGGATATATCTGGAGATCTTGGCATGATTAATAAGCTATTAAATACTAAACTAGAATTAGGTCAGAAGGGTATGACCAGTTTGGCTATTCAAGGGATTAAATACATGATTGTCGAAAATACAGAGGAAAGGAAGATAGGAACTAATATTACAGGTAAAGGACATATTATAATCGCTCCGATCCCTATAGGCGGTACAGGGGCATTAATATGCTATATCAACCCCCAAAGTGGTCCAAGAGATGCATTATTCAACGTTCAAGAATTTGCTAGAAAGTTAGAAAGTTTTGTTTGAACTGTATTAATTATTATTTTATGAAAAGCTTAAAAGCAATTCCAATATGGTTTTATCATTTTTATTAATGCTTTTTTTATTTTTTCTAAATTATTAAGATTTAATTGCTCATTTCTCCAAAGATGCTCGAAAGATGGAGATGCATAATTTTCATTTAATAATCCCTTAATTAATCCTAATAGACAGTATTGTAATCCTATAATACTATAACCTCCTTCAAGAATAAATGCGATTTTTCCGTCACATAACTCGTCTGCAATATTCATTATTTTTTTGGAGAAATTGTAAAACGCATCACTAGTAAGATGACCATTTCCAATGGGATCTGCAAAATAGGTATCAAATCCTGTAGCAACGATTAGCATGCTTGGAGCGAATTCTCGTAGGATGGGCTCAATAAAATCAACCAATTCTAAGAACTCATTTGTTGAGATTCCCTCTGGTACGGGAATGTTAATATTTGTTCCAATTCCATCGCCCGCACCTAACTGATTGATAAAACCTACATCGATTTGAGAAAAATCATACTCATGTACTGAAACGTAAAGAACAGATGGATCCTCATAAAAATAGTGAGCTAAACCGTCACCGAAGTGATCATCTATATCAAGAATTGCAATTTTCCCAGAAAAATTCCTTTTTTGACGTAGATAAAATATCGAGAGTGCAATATTATTAAATATGCAAAGCCCTGATGATTGATCTCGGAAGGCATGGTGCCCTGGTGGACGGATAAGTGCAATTGATTGATTAACTTCGTTAGAGACTACTTTTTCAACTGCTATAATAGCACCACTGACAGCATTTTTTGCAAGTTCAAATGTGTCAGGGGTTACGAACACTTCATCATCGATTATTCCTCCACCTCCCTCCGAAATTCTCCTAATTGCATCAATATGGAATTTTGAATGAGCCAACTCGAGTATATTATCTTCAATTTTGGGAGGTGTAATTTTTAGAATATGGTTATTATCAAAAATACCTTCTCGATTCAATGCGTCTAACATCACTTTTATTCTATTAGGATGTTCATATGCAACAAATGTAGGTTTTGGATACGGAGGAGCATGTTTTAAAGTAAATCTCTCATCAAATATTATACCAATCTTATTTTCTGTCATAATACTAGACCATGAATGTGCTATAAATCACTAAACTATTATATTTATATTAGTATACTTTTATTAAACATTAATAGATTTTAAATAATAAAAAAGAGAGACACAAACATGAGTACGATTGAAATAATTGCAACAATATTGCTAAATTCTATTCCTGTAATACTATTAGTCATTCCATATTTTTTCTTAAGAAAGAAATTAATCGGGAAATTATATTTTCGGGTTATGCTTGGAATTATGGTATTTTACTTGATATATTGGGTCTTACCAATAATTTTTCAATTAAATACCACTCCAATCGAATTACAGATTCAGCCAAGTGATCAGGGAAATATCGCATTTGGGATTGGATATATTATCGCCCATATCGGGTCATTAATTGCCCTCTTTGCCTCATATCCCTTAGTAACTTTACCATTCATATTTTTTGTTGCCCCATTAATTTCATTAATCTTCGTATGGCGTCGATTAAGAAAAGAAAAAGCTTCAAATGAATCTGTTCTATCTAGTTTAACATATGAAATTACTGATGGACCATATCGCAAAGTACGCGACGCACTAACAAAGGGAGATTGGTCAAGAGAAAAAGAAATCTTAAAGTTATTGATTGTACTTTTTCCAATATCTCTTTATTTATTGCAAGTTGTTCTTAAAATTTCAGGATTAGAATCGGTATCCATCACTACAGGAGAAACCGCCTTAGGTTGGTTCATTGAAATTTTATTTGTCTATCTTGCCACTTTTATCTTCAGTTTAGAATTGTTACTTAGCTCGCAAATTGCACTAAAGGGAAGACCATTCGGAGAAAGCATACGAAATCAAACATACAAAAGTTTATCCATCGTAGGAATCCCAATTTCATTATTATCTGTAATATTATTTATTGTAGAAGATATAATAGAAGGAACCTCTTCATTACCATTGTTTGTCTATTTCTTTGCATATTTTATTATGGCTTCAATCATATTTGTGCTTTTTCTTAAAATATTCGAGCCCATATCAATATTAATCTTTATTAAGATCATCGATTGGTGGAAAAATCGAGCTATCAAACAGAAAATCCTTCATACAAAGAATTTTTATTATGGAATCGTATTTGGATGCTTAGCTTTCTTTATCTGGTTCGCAATCAATTATATTGCTTTTAATCCTTTATACAGCCTTATTTTTCAGAATCCCGACCCAATCATTCAATCATCAAACTTTGTTCCTCCTTCTGGAGTGACCTTAGGTCAGAGCCTTGGATTTGATATTATGATTCTTTTTAATTTTATAACTTTAGTACTAATTTCTCTATTTCTTTCTGCGTTTTCGTTGAGATACTGCTTAAAATATATAAAAAACATCTTTCTAGGATTTATTACTTTTATACCAACCATAATTATACTCTCTTTATTGCTTCTAAATTTCATGGTTCCTTTAGTTAATTTCGCACCAGAAACTTATTGGATAACAGGACAATCAAGCTATACATCTGTCTTTGGCTTTCATTTTTTCACATTACGAACAGCAAGTTTCCTGACGAATTTGGAAGGAGCACTCTATATCTTGGCTTTACCTTACGTATCCACCCAATATATATTCAACCTCATCATTTGGAGCTTAATTATCTACTATTACAACAAAGATTTTAAGGCAAAGAACATAAAATTGGATGAGCGTCATATTGAAAAAATTGTCTTTTCCTCTATACAAGACTTCCTAACATTTGAAGAATATTCAAAAAGAAATCAAATTCTACTTACGAGGAAAGAAAACTTAGATCCAACAATGGTTGAGGGGGAGAGAGATGAAGTTAAACAAATTCTAGACTCTCTTGAAGATTCTAAGTTGCTAAAAGATCTAAAACCAATTGATGAGAAGGAAAAAGAGCGTTTTTATTTTACACTTAAGTATTTATACAATAATGATATGATTGACATCTTAGTGCCAGAATTTAGCTATATATTTGATAGAGTAGAAAAACAGGGGCTCTATATCATCTATGATGATGGTCGGGGAGTTTTTGATTACAGTTTCGTTCAAGAGGTACTTCAGGATCCCGGTTTAGTTGCAGGGATGGTTTCGGCAATAACTTCATTTATTAAAGAAACTACGAGATCCCAAGATCTCTTGAAAACCATTGACCATGGAGACATCACAATTATCTTAGAATATGGTAAAAGAATCTTCGGAGCATTATTTATTAAAGGGAATCAAACCACCGAACTTAGGACAAAACTAAAGGCATTCGTAGAACAATTCGAAGAAAAATATAAATCTGTATTAGAAGATTGGAGCGGTGCTTTAGTTCACTTTAAAGAGGATCATCTAATGGTCGAGGAGATTTTTAAGGAGGTTTAATTTTTTTTTATTTTCTTTTATTCAAGAATCTGGGTTAATGGGATAATCATGATTTAGAAAGAGATACAAGTATCAAGATCCAATAAAAATTCTTTTATATCATAAATTTAATAATATATTCAATAATATTGAATATATTACAATAAAAATCTCAACGTTTTGGACCAAATTTCACTACCTAACTTATTATGTGTAATTATTTTTTTGATGAAGTAAATTATTTCATTAAATCCATTTTTTCTAATTATTCTGGAACTGATGCTACCGCTCGTACCCAACCAGCACTAGCTCTAGCAATTTTTATAGGAAAGCAATAAATTGTTGCCCCAACTGGAGGGACCTTATCTAAATTAATCATTTTTTCCATTTGGAAATATCCTAATTCTCTACCCGCAAAATGCCCTTCCCATATTATTGAAGGATCAGGTTTCTTTTCCCGTACTAACTTTTTCCATTTTTTGGAAGTTATTGAGAAAGGGGCATCCCATGACCATGCATCGATCCCTACGACATGAACTCCCTGCCTTATTATATGTAAGGTAGCTTCTTTCCCTACACCTACTCCATGATTGATATATTCTTTAGTACCATAAAATTTAGGAGCATTCGTGTGAACACATAATATATCTCCCTCCTCTAATGTATGATCAATGCTTTTCAATTTATCATCTATATCGATGGGACTCATCACATAGCCTTCTTCATAATCCGTACAATCTAACACGATCAATGGACCAACTCCCCACTCTAAAGGAAAATCATCAATTTTCATTGCTTTTCTTTCAGTCTTTTCTTTATCTTGAATAGGAGCAAAATGCCAAGGAGCATCCATATGTGTTCCACTATGAGTCCCTAATGTTATGGTCTCTGTAGTCCAACCTTTTCCATCGGGTAAATGTTCACTTGGATTTAATTTGGAAAAGATAAAGCCCATCTCTTCTGCTCCTCTCTCATGATCCCTATATTCTATGTGTGGTTGAGTCAGAGGAGGATCAAAGATTGCTTCTTCAGGATTAATTATTGGAATTGATAAATCTATTAATTTCATTTTAATCTTTTTAATTTTTTTAACTAATAATATTCGAATATTGTATTATAGATTTAATAATTTTCTTGCATTCAATCCTAAAATGTTTGCCTTATCCTTTTCTGTTAAATAATCAACTCGCTCAAATTGCTGTGTTGCAATTTCGATCATCTCTGGAACAAATCCATCTGTGCCAAACAAAATTTTTTGGGTGCCTATAATGTCTTTGGCAACGAGTAAGAGCTCTTTTAACTTAAGAGGTGCCATATATGGTAAATTACTGATATCTAAATAAATATTCGGGTATTGCGTAGCTAACGCAATTGCTATATCTGAAAAAGGAAAGCCCATATGAGCAATTACAAATTTTATTTTAGGAAAGGAATTAAAATATTCATCCATTTCCACCGGATTAGAGTAAGTAAGAACTGGTTTCTTCGTACCGGGTGGAGGCCAACCGGTATGCATGAGAACTATTAGATTATGAGCGTGAGCAACTTCTAATATGGATTGCAGGATACTGTCATAAAAATGTTTATTTCTAAATGAAATCATGAGTTTCATACCCTTGTAATCCAGCAGACTTAGTTCTTGTTCCATTTGTTCTGTAATATCCAAATTTGGCTGTTCTTTTTCAGGAGGATTGTAAAAAGGAATGAAGACATCTGGTGCATAATCAATCCATTCTTTTAATTGCTGGTTTTCCTTGGCACTTACAGGTAAAAGAACAACTTTCTCTAACTTTGCTTTACCAATATAATATAGCATCTTTTCAATTATATTACTTTCCTTAATAGGTTCTACTTTCTTCAGTATTTGGGCTATCCTTTCATAGAAACCATATCCTTCAAAAATTTTAAATGCCTTTTCCATATATTCAATCTTATAGCCTTTTTGAAACATGTGGCAATGAAAATCAATTCGCAACCGAAATACTCTCCCCCAAAGTTAAAATATTTTCTTTCTTGAATTATGTTAGATTATCGCAATTTAGGAGCAATAGCTGAATCCTTTGAAACAATTTTTTGTAACTCCTTAAATGCATTTTTTGATGTTGAAAATGATTTAGCTTTAAACTTTTTAATAATATCCTCAAGCTCTTCATCGAATATTCTAACAAATAATTCAATATGCGGATATCTCAGATTCAATTTTGAAGTTAAATAAATAGATTCGTCAAATTCTGATTCGCGTTTCCAACAGATAAAAACTTGGGTTATATCTTCAAGATTCAAATGAGCACGCAGATCACTTAGATGACAGGCAAATTCTTGGAAAATATGCAATTGTTCATTGACTACAAACGGAATGTCATCATTTATATCGTCAAAAAGATAAACTTGCCGACCGGGTTGCTGAGAAATATGATATGCGATGCGATGAGTTAAATTATCTCTTCCAATTACAATTACTCCTCCACTTTTATTTTTTGTCCAATCTTGAATGTGCTCCATAGCCCATTCAGAGGTAGAGAACGAAAAAGCATTCAATGGGGTTTCCCTCAAATACTCCTGTACGTGATCAGCAAATGCGCGAACGTAAATACGACAATCTGGATTCATTTTTCGTATCTTTTCAGTACATATTATTGCAACTCGAACATCGTTTGTGTTAATAAATACCTCTTTTGCATCCTTAGCATTTGCTGATTCAAGGTTAGTAGTTTCCGTTGCATCTCCTACCACAATTGGGTGTTTAGCATTCAGTAAATCTTCAACAGCTTCTTCATTATCTTCAATCAGACAAAACTGCTTTTTATTTTCAACACAGTGTTCTATAATTCTTTCGGATAAATGATGATACCCGATAATAATTGTATGATTACGTTTATGAGACGCAAGGATCCTACTCGTAATAACCGGATTATATCTTTCAAATAACTCCCCCATAATGAATCCAAAAAAGATTACTTCTAATAAAATCGGCCATACCAACACATAAAATTGTCCGAAATTTCCCACATCTGATGGAACGCCTATAGTTATCGAAAATAGAAATATTTGTCCTAAATTATAGCCAAATTCTGTAATGAGAAAATATACAAACCCAATTAACCAAAATAAAAAGAAAAAGACAAATTGTATTCTATATTGCTTAAGCTTTAAATGGATTCCTATAAAAGTGTTTAACAGATTCATTATGTATATTAAAAGACACTAATTTAAAAACAATATGATAAGTTATTAAAATTAGATCTCTTCACAATTTTGTAAGATTTAAATTAATATGAGTCTTACTGAATTCTTGATTCAATAATTGAAATCCAATTTAACAAAAAAAGTGATAAAAAAATAATGAGATTTATAACTTATTTTGAACTTAATCCTGAATTTGATCCATCTGAACTAGCTCAGATTGGAATAGATCTTATGAAGAAGAAATTATATCCCGCTGAAGGTGTTGAGACTCTAGCATGGTACATGACCCCTGGAAATTGGGGTATTTCAGTTTCTGAAGCAGAAAGCGTCGAAGCGCTAATGAACAATGTACATGCTTGGAGAATTGCAAAACCAGGAATATTTAAGTTCTATAAAATAGAACCTGCAATGGATACTAAGGAATTAATTCCAATTGGCATTAAATTAGCTAAAAGAGTCAAAGGATAATGCTAATTCGATATTAGATAATACTCATAATTTTCTTTTTTTTTTTAAGAAAAATAACAAAATAGTAATTTAAACATTTAAAAATCCAAAAGAAAAATAGAAATAAAAAATAAATAAAAATGGTTAATGCTCTTACATCATGCCCGGAGGCATACCGCCCATACCGCCCATACCCGGAGGCATTCCACCCATACCGCCCATACCTGGAGGCATTCCACCAGGAGGCATATCAGGTCCTTTTGCACCTGCAATAACATCGTCTATCCTAAGGATCATGCAAGTAGCTTCAGTTGAGCTTTTAATTGCCTGTATTTTTACGACGGTTGGTTCAACGACTCCAACG
>Ga0180433_10001657_pt1 | contig 36839 bp, 33 predicted proteins | sample SS_ome_8_FD_132980 | JGI IMG/M metagenome (GOLD analysis project Ga0180433, IMG submission 132980) | Hypersaline lake sediment archaeal communities from the Salton Sea, California, USA - SS_1_D_1 metaG | ecosystem: Environmental > Aquatic > Non-marine Saline and Alkaline > Hypersaline >... | reverse complement strand
GCCTGAGCTCCAGCTCTCCCAGCTCCTCGCGTTTATCATCAAGCACCCGGCGCAGGTCCGCGTATTTATCCTTCTCTTTCAGCTTGAGTTCCTCGTTCTCTTTGATCAAGGCGGAGGCGGCCTCCAGGGAGCCGTAGCGCCGGTGGAAATCCTCGATGTCCTCCTCGATATCCGCCCGCTCCAACGAGTCGTCGGCCAGGCTTTTCAGCGATTCCAGTTTTTCGTCCAGGCTCTTGACCTCGCCATCTATCTCCTCCAGGCGCCGCCTGGCCTCTATCATCTCCGTCACCGTGCCGCTCAATGAGTCTTTTCTAGAACGCTTCTCCGTTATCTCCGTCTCGGTTCTAGCCATAAGGCCCGGGTTCTTAGCCGGGCTCTGTGTGCCGCGCATCAAGTCGGATAAGTCCTTACTGAGTGAGGCCCGGGCCTGCAGGGCGTTCCTGCCTCCCTCGGCCCCGGTGACCGTCGCTTGCAGACTTTCGCTTAATTCCTTGTTTCCCGCGGCGATCTCCGCCACCTCGTCCTGGCGTATCCCGGCGGTGGAACGGAAGGCCGTCTCTGAGCCCAGCCCCAGCCACTCACCGATGATCTCTTCGATCTGCATGGAATCCTCCGTCTCTCGCTCGTCCCAGTCCAGGAGAGCCTTCCTGGAGGAGAAATCTTTTACCAGGCGGAAGGGTTTTCCCTGTACCTCCCCCCCCATCTCGATAACGAAACCGTCCTCCTCACCCCAGGTAACGCTGTCCCTGACCTCTTTGCGCGTGGAATCCACCTTCCAGAAGAAAGCAGCGAGAAGAGCTTGGACCATGGTGGATTTTCCGGACTCGTTGGGCCCTTTTACCACGTTTACCCCATCATCCAGGGAAAAACTGGCGCGGCGAAAGCGCCGGAAGTTATGCAGCGAGAGCTCCTCTATCTTCAATTCCCCATATCCTTCCCGGTAAGACTGGTCAATCCCAGGCGCAGAGCCTCCTCCGCTATTCTCAAGTCCTCCCCCGACCTGGAGGCCATCTCCTCCCTGGCCATGCGGATAAAGCGCCCCACCACCGTTTTTTCTGGAAAGGCCTCGACATCCAGCTTCGAGAGCTCGTGCGGTGCCGGTACCAGGCGGAAATGGAAGAAGAGGGGCGTGAGTTCCTCCTCTATCCTGTCCCAGTCGCAATCCATCCACTCCTCGCCCCAGGCGCCCTTGACGGCCACCTCCAGAGCCAGGTCCGGGTCCGCCTTTCGCCGCAGGTAAGCATAGAGCTCGGGGGGTCCGCCCACCTCGCCGGCATCGATGTCGGTGCGCTGCAGGCGCCTGCGTCCTACGGGTATGGGTTTGACCTGTGCGGGAGAGCCCTCGACCAACTCCACCAGGAGGACCTTCCCCTCCTCGCCTTTACCCATCTCCAGGGGTTCCGGCGGGCCGCTATAAAAGGCGGTTACCGAACCGCTGCTGTAATCCGCCACGGAATGCCAATGACCCAGTGCCAGGTAATCGAGGCCGCAGGCGGAGATGCCGTACTCGGAGACCATCATCTCGTCCCTCTCCACCTTGCCCGGCACCAGGAAGGAGGCGTGGACCATTCCCACCTGCCACTTGCTGCCTCCATCGGCATGGAAACCGCTCAGTACGTCTCCCCCCTCTGGAGATGTCGCCCGGCCGTAGACGGTGAGGTCCAGTCCCTCCAGGCGGAAGGGCCTCATCTCCCTTTCCCTGAAAACGTGGAGGTGGGACAGTTGAGATAACTCCTTGCCGTCGTATACTCCCCCCGGCTGCAGCCGGTCGTGGGTTCCGGGGGTGATGAGGGTCCATATACCTTCGGAGTCCAGCCGCTGCAGTTGGTAAAGCACCTCCCCCACCAGGCTGGGATGGGGATAGGCGGAATCGAAGAGGTCCCCGGCGATGAGCAGCACGTCCACGCGGGAGGTCAGTGCCAGGTCCACTACACGGGAAAGAGTGGATTTGAGCTGGTCGCGATGGTCCCTTCCGCTGGCCCCAAGGAAACCGAAGGCAGCGCCCAGGTGTACGTCGCTGGTATGCAGCAGGCTCAATCCAGCCATATCTCTCCTTAATTGACTTTTCTACTTCGGGCCGGCTTCGCATAAGTCGAATCGATGGGTTAAAACCAGCCCAGCAAAACCAAGACAATTATATGCCAGCGCAGGGACGTTTCAAATCCCACCCGCTTCGGGGTAAAATGCCTTAGAAAGGAGGCGGGTTGAGCGCTTTAGTATATGTACTCATCGGCGTGGCGGTATTGCTGCTCGCGGCCATCGTCTATTACTTCAACCGCATGATCAAGCTGCGTAACAAGGTCAGGCGCGCCTGGAAGGACATCGACGTACAGCTGAAGAAGCGCCACGACCTCATCCCCCTGCTGGTACGGGTGGCTGAGGGTTACTCCCTGCACGAGAGGAAGGTCCTGGTTAACGTCACGGAAAAACGTGGCCAGGCCCAGGCGGCATCGGGAGCCCGTGACATCGGGGATAAGGAGTGGCACCTCACCATGGGTTTAAACGATATCTTCCTATTGAGAGAGGAATATCCCGACCTCAAGGCAGACTCCGCCTTCCAGGAGCTGTCGGATGAACTCGTAAAGGTGGAGGATCATATAGCGGCATCCCGCAAGTATTACAACGGCTCGGTGCGCATATACAACACCTATATCGAGAGCTTTCCCCAGATGCTATTCGCCCGTACCTTCCGTTTCCTGACCGAGGAATATTTCCAGATAGAGCTGGATGAGAAAGAATACCCCACATAGAAAGGTAGTTAATCTATGTTCAAGGAGCTAAAAGAATTCAAAGAGCCGGACATGTCCTGCTATCCCTACCGCAGGAAGGGGCTTTACCTGGTGATAGCGATACCCTATGTCACGGTTCTCGCCTCGGTTTTCCTTTTCCTGCTGCTGAGGAAGGGTACTGGCGAGAATAGCGGGAGGAGGATCATGCCGGCCCTGGTGTACTTGTCTTTCTATTTAGGGATGTGCTATTTCCAGGCATACTGCTGCGCCTGCCAGGAATGCCCGTATATCGGCGAGTTCTGCCCCGCGGTCACCGGTATCTACCCGGCCAATATCCTGGCCAGGATGAGGTACGGCGACAGGGAAGAGATCAAAGCGATGGCCAAATCCGAGAGGAAGCTGGAGGCTAATGCCAGCCTCGCTGCTGCCTGCCTGGGTGGCACCATCGTCTTCCCCCTCTACTGGCTGGCAAAACGGAACGCTTTGCTGGCGGCCGGCTATCTCTTCGTCAGCGCGGTATATTATCTTTTCCACCTTCTGGGAGTCTGCCCCGTCTGCGCCATTAGGGACACATGTCCCGGCGGCCAGCTGCAGGCGAGAGTCCTGGGTTAAGGGGGGAGTTCCTCGAGGCCCGCCTTTTTGTTCTTTACCGGGTTGAGACGGTTGAACATCTTATACAAGGCCGGCGCAGGCCCTCGCACTACTTCTCTACTTCTGCTCCCGGCAGCCCTCTTCTCAGCCGCCTTTTTCTTACGCAGAGCTATGAAAGCCAGGAAGGAGGGCTGGATGACCAGGGCGGCGAAGAGGGCGCTCAGTAGGGCTATGGCGGTGATCACCCCGAACCTCCTGAGGACGGATAACTGGGATATGGCCAGGATGAGAAAGGCGCCGCAAGTAGTTACGGCAGCCGGGATGAGGGCGCTTCCGACGTTGCGCACGGTGGTGTTTATGGCCCCCTCCGGCCCTTGACCTCTCTCGTAGACCTCCTCCCGGAAGCGGTGGGTTACGTGTATGCCGAAGTCTATCCCCACCCCTATGACCAGGGAGGCGATCATCACCGTCATGATGTCCAGGGGCCATCCTATGATGCGCAGGATACCCAGCTCGAACACGATGGCCAGGAATACCACCGAGGCGGTGGCCAGGCCGTAATAGATGGAGCGGAATACCAGGATCACCAGCAAACCGCACAGGAGCAGGGCCAACCCGGCCGTGCTCAGCTGGGTGGAGAAGAGCGTCCCCAGGGTATCGGAGGCGATAAGCGGCGTACCGGTCACCCTGAAAGCAAGGGAAGAGGAGGCGTTCATCTCAGCCGCGCCGTCTGTGAGTATCTCCGCCATCTCCTTCTGGCCCTCCTCGTCGACGAAAAGCACCTCGAAGGCGACCAGGGCCTTGGAGCGATCCTCTGTAAGGAGGGCGGAGGTGTCGAAGCCGTACTCCTCCTCCATCCGTGCCAGTATCACCTCCGCCTCCTCTAAGGAGGTCGGCAGGCTGCCGTTTATGGCCATGAACAGGCCGGGCAGGCTGTTTGCCCGGTTGGACTCGAAGTATACCTCGAACCCATCGGGGGTGAGGTTGCGGGAGTCATCCAGCACCCCCGCGGTGAACCGGTTCATGGCCTCGAGGGATTCGGGCGCGAGCACGTTGTCCCCCTCCACCAGGGCCACGGCCGTGTCCTGCCCTCCGAAGGTATCCTCTATCCTGGTAATAGACGCATAGGAGGGCATGTCCTGGGGAACGAAGGTCCGGAAATCGGCGGAGGTGGATAAACCGACTGCCAGGATGATGCACACAACCACCAAAGAGATCACCGCCGTCCCTACCACCCACCTGTGCCGCTCGGCCAGAAGGGACAGCCTGACCAATCCCTTGTCTACCCACACCAACAGGTGGTTCTCCTTGTGGGCGCGGACCTTGCTCTCGCGGTGGCGGTCCCTGATCACCAGGGCCGCCGGCAGCATGGTTATGGATAGCAGGAAGCTGAAGAAGACCCCGGACAGGCACAGCAGGCCGAAATCCCTCATGGGAGGCATATTGGAGATGAAGAAGGACAGAAAACCGAACATGGTGGTAGCGGCGGTGAGGAAAACCGCCACGCCCACGGTGATCATCGAGCTCGAGACGGAGAGCCTGGCATCCGCTCCTTTGTCCCGCTCCTCGTAATAGCGGGTGAGGATATGGATAGCATAATCGATGCCGATGCCCAGGAGCAGGGGGATGATGGCGATACTCATGATAGTGTACTGGATACCCGCGGCACCCATGATGCCGAAGACCCAGACCATGGAGATGAGTACCACGCCCAGGGCTAGGACCACATCCAGGACCCTGCGGAAGGTGAGAAAGAGAACGATTATTATAAAGATAAGTGCCAAAAGGCCCAGGATAAGCCCGTCCCTGAGGGACATATCCTGGATATCCTTCATGATCAGGGTCTCGCCGCTCACCTCGACCTGGATTCCCCGGTCGGCGAAGAAGTCCTCAGTGAACTCCCGCAGCTGTACGGCATAATTCATGGTCTGGGTCTGGGACAGGTCGGGGCGTACCTGCACGTTGATAAGGGCACTGCTCTCGTCGGGTGTGATGGTCTTACCCATCACGAAATCCCGGGCGGGAGAGCCCAGGTATTCCTCGACTGCAACGGACAGGCCCAGGTTGGAGAGGTAATCGTCGTTTTGAAAGACCGGCTCGGCCTGGGGGTTACGGGCCAGCTGGGTTATGTAGCTGTCCACCCTGAGCACGTAGTCTCCCCACAGCTTGGGATCTGAGCTGGCCTTCAACGCCTCGGTGTAATCGTAAATGGCCCGCGCGCCTTTGGCTGAGGCGAAGTCGATTCCGGTTAGGAGCACCTTATCGTACATGATGCCACCGAAGTCCTCCTCGACATCCCTTACGGCGGCGATGGAATCGTAGCCCTCGGGCAGCAGTGCCCTCTGGCTGAACTCCAGCTCGATGAAGAGGGCTCCTATCACCGCGGCCACGGTGATCAGGCCTATCAGCGTTAAAACAAGCCACGGCCTCCTGCCGCTGGCCGTGGCTATCCTCTCGAACAGCTGCTTCACTTCTATTCCTTGTTCTTGTTTACCTCGCCCCTGTTACCGGCATCCTTACCTATCATGTACCTCAAGGCCTGGTTGACGAACTCCGCCACCCTGACCACGTATTCCTGTTTCTCCTCGTCAAGCCCCTCGACCTCGCGGGCCACCACCTCGGCCTGCTTCCTGGCCATGCTGTTCATCCTGCGCTTACCCGTCGGCGAGAGCCTCACCAGGACCTTGCGGCGGTCGGTCTTGTCCCGCTGGCTCCTCACCCAACCCCGTTCCTCCAGGGCGTATACCATCCTGCTCACGGTGGAGGGATTGATGAAGAGGTTCTTGGCCAGCTTTCCCTCGGTGATGGTTCCGTGCATGTATATGGTCATCAGGGCGGCATACTGCGAGTAGTTGATATCGTAGCCCTTGAGGATGGCCCCGAATTCGCCGTAATGCTCGTGGATGAAGAGGAAGACGGCCTCGACCATCTCGTTAAAGATGTCTTTTTCTTTGCTTTTTGATATGTTTGCATTATTCATATTTTTCATTTGACAAATATTCTAGTACCCGCCTAACCTCCTGTCAAGGGAAAAGAGCAGGCTGGAGTGGTGCTAAATTGACCTCGATGTCTTGGAGTGATAAATTGTGACTGGTAGTCATAATTATTGTATTTCCGTATCGACCTAATGGGGCAGGCCAGCCGATTCCAGAGTAAAGGCAGTCAAGGGATGGGTGCAGAGAAAAAGGGATCCGAGAACGCTGTGCGAGGGGTACGTTTCGCCCAAAGCAGGTCGCGCGAGACCCTGCGCCGTATCCTCGATGCAGCGGATGAGGTCTTCTCGGAAAGGGGCTACAGCGGCGCTACTATCGCGGAGATAATCAGGCGAGCCGGCATAGGCCACGGCACCTTCTGGCTGTACTTCCACAACAAGGAGGACCTGGTCCGGTACATGCTCCAGGAGATGGTGGAGGAGTTCGAGTCCTTCGAGTGGTATGGAGCGGACGACCTCGAGCAGTTCCCCGTGCAGACCCTCCCAGAGGTAGAGAACGTCATCCGCGGGGTAATGGCTATCTTCGATCGCTATTCCTCCATCCACCCGCCGATAGTCCAGGCCTCCCTGGAGAGCGAGGATTTCCGCAAGAGCCTGGACGAGTTCAACGAGCCCTTCGTCCGCGTCATGGAAAAGAAGCTGAGGGAGCACCTGGAGAAGGGACTGTGCAGGGACCTCGATCCCACCGTGACCGCCCACATCATCCTCTCCACGCTGGAGTACACCAACCTGCAGTGGGTAAGAAAGGACATCAAAACCGACCAGGACACCTTGATCCATAACCTCAGCGTCATCCTCTACCACACCCTCAACCACTAAGAATGCACCATATTGGTGTCAGACACCAAAGTGATGCATTTGCACCGTTTGGGTGTCTGACACCGAGATGAGTATTCGAAGTCCCGCCTGGCGCCTTATATGATAATGTCATTACGGCTAGAGGTACTCGATCGAAAAGGTGATGGGATGGAGATAGAGAAAGCGCCGCCCGCCTTTCATGTCATGGCCAAGCCCACCGGCGCCGTATGCAACCTCAACTGCACCTACTGCTTCTTCCTGACCAAGGAGAGGCTTTATCCCGACAGCAGCTTCCGCATGAGCGACGAGGTGCTGGAGGAATATATCCGGCAGTACCTGGAGGCCCAGCAGGTCCCTCGCGTGACCGTGGCCTGGCAGGGGGGAGAGCCTACCATGATGGGCCTGGACTTCTTCCGACGCTCCATCGAACTTCAAGAGAAGTACAAGAAGCCCGGTATGACCGTGGAGAACACCATCCAGACCAACGCCACCCTGCTGGAAGACGAGTGGTGCGAGTTTTTTCGTGCCAACGACTACCTGGTGGGGGTAAGCATCGACGGCCCCCGGGAGCTGCACGACGCCTACCGGGTGGACAAAGCCGGAAATCCCACCTTCGACCGGGTGATGAAGGGCCTCGACCTCCTCAAGGAACACGATGTGGACTTCAATATCCTGTGCACCGTGCATGCCGCCAACGGCGATCACCCCGGGGAGGTCTACCGCTTCTTCCGGAACGAGCTGGGGGCGGAGTTCATCCAGTTCATCGCCATCGTGGAGAGGGACAACGAGACGGGATTCCAGGAGGGGAACAAGGTCACCGACCGCTCGGTGGGACCAGAACAGTACGGTGACTTCCTGATAGGCGTCTTCGACGAGTGGGTGAAGGGGGACGTGGGCAAGGTCTACGTGCAGATCTTCGACGTGTCCCTGGGGAACTGGGCGGGAGAACCCCCCTCCCTCTGCATCTTCGCCCCCACCTGCGGAGGCGCCATGGTCATGGAGCACAACGGCGACCTCTATTCCTGCGACCATTTCGTGGAGCCCAAATACCTGCTGGGCAACATCATGGAGACACCCATAATCGAGCTGGTGGCCTCGTCGAAGCAGCTCAAATTCGGCTGGGAAAAGATTGAGGCCCTGCCCGCCTACTGCCGGGGCTGCGAGGTTCGCTTCGCCTGCCACGGAGCCTGCCCCAAGAACCGCTTCATCGAGACCCCCGATGGCAAGCCCGGCCTCAACTACCTGTGCGCCGGGTACAAGGCCTTCTTCAAGCATATCGACAAGCCCATGAGGATAATGGCCGAACTGCTGCGCCGGGGACGCGCCCCCGCCGAGGTCATGCGGATATTGCAGTCGGAGGAGGAAGCGCAGCTTCATGAGGCCTTCTCCAGAGCGGGGCGCAACGACCCCTGCCCCTGCGGCAGCGGCCTAAAGTTCAAGCACTGCCACGGCAGGACGGGAGATCCCAAGGAGGCTCGAACTTGACTTCGTACTGGAAACCTCATCTCAAGCGAGCAAGGAGGGAGACGTGCCTGATACATACGGTGAATTCAAGGGAGTGATCAAACCCACGGCCCAGGAGTCCACGCCCTGGTGGCCCGAACCGCCAAGGGCGCCCAAGGGAGCCCCCAACGTGGTCTTTATCGTCCTGGATGATGTGGGCTTCTCCCAGCTTGGATGCTACGGCTCGGACATCGCCACCCCCAACATGGACCGCTTGGCCAACGGCGGCCTGCTCTACAACAACTTTCACACCACCGCCCTGTGTTCCCCCACCCGGGCCTGCCTGCTCACCGGCCGCAATCACCACTCGGTGGGGGTGGCCACGGTGATGGAGCTCTCCTCCGGCTACCCGGGCTATGACGGGATCATACCCAGAAGCACCGGGACCATCGCCGAGATCCTCAAGCGCAGCGGCTACAACACCTTCGCCGTGGGCAAGTGGCATCTCACCCCGGACGGGGAGACCAGCCCCACCGGCCCCTACGACCGCTGGCCCCTGGGCATGGGCTTCGAGCGCTTCTACGGCTTCCTCAACGGCGACACCAATCAGTGGTATCCGGACTTAGTCTGCGACAACCACCGGGTGGAGCAGCCCCGCCTGCCCGAGGAGGGGTATCACCTAACCGAAGACCTGGTGGACAGGGCCATCGGCTTCGTACGCGACCAGCAGGCCGCCGCCCCCGAGAAGCCCTTTTTCCTGCTGCTCTCCTTCGGGGCCTGCCATGCCCCCCATCACGCCCCCAGGGAATTCATCGATAAGTACAAGGGCCGCTACGACAAGGGATGGGACCAAGTGAGAGGGGAGACCCTGGCCCGGCAGAAGGAGATGGGCCTGGTACCCCCCGATACCGAGCTGCCTCCCCGCAACCCCGGGGTTAAGGCGTGGGAGGAGCTGTCGCCGGACGAGCGAAGGCTCTTCGCCCGTATGATGGAGGTATATGCCGGCTTCATGGAGCACACCGACTACCACCTGGGCCGCTTCCTGGATTTCCTGGAGGAACTCGGCTGCATGGACGATACCCTCATCGTCTTCCTGTCCGACAACGGGGCCAGCATGGAGGGAAGGGAGTTCGGCCTGTCCAACGAGTTCCGCTTCTTCAACGTCGCCCCGGAGTCCCTGGAGGAGCTCCTGGAGAGGATAGACGACCTGGGCGGCACCAGGACCTACAACCACTATCCCTTCGGATGGGCCATGGCCGGGAACACACCTCTCAAGCGCTACAAGCAGCACACCCACGGGGGCGGCATCCGCGACCCCCTCATCGTCCACTGGCCGTCGGGGATAGAAGATAAGGGGGTTATCCGCACCCAGTACCACCACGTAGTGGACATCGTCCCCACCGTTCTGGAGGTCATCGGCATCCAGCCTCCCGGCCAGATCGACGGCATCTCCCAGAAGTCCTTGGAGGGAGTGAGCATGGCCTACACCATCGATGACGCCGAGGCTCCCACCCGTAAGGAGGTGCAGTATTACGAGATGCTGGGCCACCGCGGTATCTGGCACAAGGGCTGGAAGGCGGTGACCTGGCATGCCGCCCTGACCTCCTCCTTGACCGTGCCGGGCTACGACGGCCCCGTCAATGATGGGGACTACGAGGCCGACCGCTGGGAGCTGTACAAGGTGGATGAGGACTTCGCCGAGGGCAGGGACCTGGCGGAGGAACATCCTGACAAGCTGCAGGAGCTGATAGACCTGTGGTGGGCCGAGGCCGAGAAGTACAACGTCCTCCCCATTGATGACCGCGCCCTGGAGCGCTACATGGCCCCCAAGCCCCGGCCGGGCGGGGAACGCGATACCTATATCCTCTACCCGGGCACCTCCCTGCCGGAGACCGCCGCTCCCGATGTGCGCAACCGCTCTCACTCCATCACCGCCGAGGTGGACATCCCCGAAGGCGGGGCCGAGGGGGTGCTGGCGGCCATGGCCGGCCTCACCGCCGGCTACGCTTTATACGTACAGAACAATCGCCTGGTATACGAGCACAACTACCTGGACAAGGAACGCTACATCATCACCTCCTCATCCGATATACCCGAGGGCCCCTGCACCCTGCGCTTCGAGTTCACCAAGATCGGGGAACACCAGGGCACCGGCGCCCTGTTCATCGACGGCGAGAAGGTTGGGGAGGGTAACATACCCCACACCGTCCCCATCCGCTACAGCGCCGGGGAGGGGCTGGACATCGGGAGGGACGGCACCACCCCGGTCAGCGAGAGCTACACCTGCCCCTACGCCTTCACTGGCACCCTGGAAAGGGTGATTTTCGAGCTGGACGGCAAGCCCCACCAGGACCCCGAGGGAGACTTTCACACCGCAATGGGCAGGCAATAACAATGGGGTCAAAGCTTCATTCTTCAGTCCTCACTACAGGAAAGCGCTAATCAGTTACGGCTTTTCCTGGACTGAAGAATGAAGCTTTGACCCCATTGTTTAAAAGCCGCAGGGATTGGACTAATAGGGATTGGCTTATCTCAACATCGAAGAGGTCTAACCTATCCATTACGGATAGAGAGGAGGAACTATGCCTGTTAACAAAAGTACCGAAGAGATGCTGCAGGAGATCGCGGAGGGAAACCTCGAGACCATGGAGTTCCTTGTCGCCGTGAACATGGCGAGTGACCAAGGCCTATACCTTGCTGGTCTTCGCCGGGATCTGGCTGCTGCTGCAGGGGATATTCGACATCATCAAGGCCTTTCAGATCAGAAGGGTTGGGAAGATAGCTGCTTCTTGACGTCGAATAGAAGCAAGAGCTACGGATGATTGCAACGCATAAGCGCCGCAGCCTCGAAATCTACAAATGCACCATCTCGGAGTCAGACACCGAGATGGTGCATTTGCACCGTTTTGGTGTCTGACACCGGAATGGTGCATGTTTAAACGCAGGGCAGGTTGGAATAATAACCACAGGACAATACAGAAAGGAGGTAAGAAATGGACCGAAAAGGTGAAGGGTGGTTGGTGTTCGCGTCGATCATGCTGGTGCTCGCCGGCATTTACAATTTTATCTGGGGGATCACGGCGCTGGCCAAGGACGAATATCTTATCAACCAATTCCTGTTCGCCAACCTGACCTTCTGGGGATGGTTCTGGCTGATCATCGGCGTTATCGCGGTGATCGCCGGGTTCGCCGTGCTCAATAAGTCGCAGTGGGCCCGCTGGTTCGGCATTATCATGGCTTCCATCAGCGCCATCGGGATGTTCACCGTCATCTGGGCCTATCCCATCTGGTCTATCCTGATAATCGTCCTCGATGTGATGGTGATCTACGGATTGACGGAGTACGGCAGCCGCGAGGCCGGTGCCTGAGCCCGGCTGCGGCGTGCATCCTTAACGGAGACCACATCAACACAAGAGGTCGGAGGAAAAGAAATGGGAAGAAAGGAACAACGGGAAGAATACAGGATGCTGCATTTCTCGTCGGTGATGCTGTTCATCGCCGGGGCCTTCAACGTGATCTGGGGGATCTCCGCTTTGACCAAGGAGGAGTATTTCAACGACCAGTTCCTCTTCGGAAATCTAACCTTCTGGGGCTGGTTCTGGCTGATCATCGGAGTCATAACCATGGTAGCCGCCTTCTCGGTCCTCAAGAAGGCGCAGTGGGCCCGCTGGTTCGGCATCATAATCGCCGGGATCAGCGTATTGGGGATGTTCACGGCCCTCTTCGCCTTCACTCTCTGGGCGGCGATCATCATCACCTTTTACGTCATCGTCATCTACAGCCTGCTGGAGTACGGAGGACCCGAGGAGGAATCCAAGGCTCTGCGCCGACGCTGACCTCCCATAGTGGAGAAGGAGGTATTGGGCGAGGGGGAGGTGCTGCGGTTCCGCACCTTTAGAGTAAGGAGGTAATATGCAGGAGGTAAAAGGCGCCGGCTGGCTGATATTCGCATGCTTCATGCTGTTTATTGCCGGCATCTTCAACATCATCTGGGGCATAACCGCTCTGGTCAAGGAGGAATACCTGGAGCCCAGGTTATTGTTCGGGAACTTCAACGCCTGGGGAGTGTTCTGGATAATCGTCGGCGTGATCGCCCTGGTCGCCGCTTTCGCGGTTCTCACCAGGGCACAGTGGGCGCGCTGGTTCGGCATCATCATGGCCTCCATCAGCGCCATCGGCATGTTCGCCGTCTTGCAGACCTATCCCGTCTGGTCCATGGTAGTCATCGCCCTAGACGTGTTGGTGATCTATGGGCTGGCCGAATACGCCGGGCCTGAGAGTCCCACTGAAACCTTATAACAAGTACATAGAAACATAAGGAAGGAGGGTATAAATGAGAAGGATTATTGTCGCGACCATCGTGATGTTGCTGTTTATCCCCCTGGTATTGGTGGCTGTGAGCTGTGGGGGCACCGATACCAAGGAGGCGGAAACAAACCTCTGTAAAAGCTTGAACGAGTTCGAAGCGGCCCTTATTGCGCTGGGAGACATCAGCCTGGACTCTACTATCGAAGATATCCAGAATAACTTCAAAGCTGTGGAGGACGCCTGGAACAAGATAGTGGCGGACGCGGAAAAAGTCGCTGAAGCTAAGTCGGATGACCTCGAGAAGGCCTATGACAACCTGGTGAAGGCCATCAACGATATACCGGGCGACGCCACCATCACTGAAGCCCTGCAATCCATAGCCGACGAGGCGTCCGCGGTTGCCGCCGCATGGGAGCAGTTGTTCAGCGACCTGGACTGCGACGCACTGCTGAGTGAAGAGTAGCTTATTTATAATTAAACAGGAGAATCAGGAGGTCCGGCCGCGCCCGAGCCGGCCGGATCTTCATATTCATGGCAGCAAGCCATATAGGGAGAAACCATGGGTGGATTGATCGGTAATCTCATACCGATAGCCCTGGGTGTGGCCTTAAGCGTGGTGCCCATCATCGCCGTGATCATGATGCTCTTCACCGCAAGAGCGAGGGTCAACTCCATCCTCTTCAACCTGGGTTGGATCCTGGCCATGGCCGCCATCGGTCTCATAGGTATCTTCGCCCTCGGCGGTGCGGACTATTCGGCCGATACCGGCCCCTCCACGGCCAGTTACGTCGTACAGCTCGTGCTGGGGATCCTCTTCCTGTGGCTGGCCTTGAGGAAATGGTTGAAAAAGCCGGCCGAGGGTGAGGAGGAGATGCCCAAATGGATACGGAAGATCGATGACCTCAAACCGGCCATGGCCTTCGTCCTGGGATTGGCCTTGATCGCCATCAACCCCAAGAACCTCATGCTTACCCTGGCCGCCGTGGCCACTATCCTCGAGGCGGAGGTGGGAGCCGGTCAAAGCATCATCGCCCTCATCTTTTTTATATTCATTGCCAGCCTGACCGTGGCCGCCCCGGTGATCATCTACCTGGTGGCTCCGACCAGATCGCAGGCCATACTTACCTCCTGGAAGGATTGGCTGGCCGCACACAACCGGGCCATAACCATCGGCCTCTTTATCGTCCTGGGTGTCTTTCTGACCGCCAAGGGCATTGTGGAGCTGATTTAACCATGGAATCCATGTTTATCGCTGCCGACAACCATGTTTATAAAAGGCGCAAATGAGAAATAAGGTTCTTATGAGCCTTGAGGAGGAAAGAACGGAGGTCTGCTTATGAACGATGAAAAAGCAAAGCCTAGTGAGACGGAGGCGACGCTGAAAGAGGAAGTGGAACGGCTGCGCAAGGAGACCGCGGCCCTGAGAAAAGAGGTCGAGAAGCAGAAGGAGAAGAAGGAGAAAAAGCCCTTCAACTGGCGCAACTTCGTGGCCTGGATACTCATCATACTTTTCTTCATAGCCGCCCTGGCCACCCCCGTCGCCGTCTGGGCTCATGAGACCGTGCTGGACACCGACAACTTTGTTAAAACGGTGGCCCCGCTCATCAGCAACGACACCGTGGCTCAGGCCATAAGCAACAAGGCTGCCGAGGAGCTCGTCAAGGAACTGGACGTGGACAACCGCCTGGAGAAGGCCCTCCCGGAGGACTTGGGCTTCCTGGCTGGCCCCATCACCGGAGTGCTGCAGGACCTGGCCTCCCGGGCGGCCAAGGAGATACTCACCAGCTCGCAGTTCGAATACATATGGGAGAAGGCCCTGCGCTTCGCCCACTCAACGGCCCTGGAGGTCATCAAGGGGGATCAAGTCCTGGAGGTGACCACGGAAGGCAAGGTGGTGCTCAACCTGAGCGAGCTCCTGCAGGAGATAAAAGACCGCTTGGTGGATAACGGCCTCACGTTCTTAGAGAACGTTAAGGTGCCAGATGACGTCGGCCAGGTGACGCTTTTCACCTCCAGTGAGCTGGGATTGGTCAAGGAGGGAGTGGACATCCTGGACACCTTGAACTGGCTGCTGCCCCTCCTGGCCGTGCTGTTTTTAGCCGGAGCCATCCTCATCTCCACCGACCGCAGGAAGTTCCTGCTCATCGCGGGCGTCGCCCTGGCCCTGGCCATGGCCGTACTCCTGATAATCCTGGACTTCACTAAGTCGGAACTGCTGAACAAGGTATCGGCCGCCAATCTGCCGGCCGCCGAGGTGATCTGGAACACCATGAGCGGAGGCCTGGTATCGGCATCGGCCGGCCTTCTGGCCCTGGGCGTGGTAGCGGCAATTGGGGCGGCGATAGCAGGACCCTATAAGTGGGCTACATGGCTGCGCACCAATGTAGGAGACCTCTTTATCAAATGGCGGGACCGCCGCCAGAGGGGCGACATGGAGCCCGGCCCCGTGGGCAAGTTCGTGCAGACCTACCGCATGGCCTTCTGGATAGCCGGCTTCGCGATAGTGGTCATCGTCCTCCTCGCCGTCTCCAAGGTGACGGTGGGACTGGTGATCGGATTGACAATCGGGCTGGTGGTATACCTGCTATTGGTCGAGCTCATCCGGTCCGGACCCTTCGAGGAAACCGAGGTCGAGGCCGCGGAAGAGAAAAGAGACGAGGAGGAGGCCAAGCTCGGGGAAGATAAGGAAAAAGAAGAGAGCCCGGATAAAGCGGGTAAGAAGGAGAAGGAAAACGAGTCCGAGGAAGAAAAGGATGAGGCCGAAGAAGAAGGGGAGTCCGAGGAGGAGGAAAAGCCCGAGGATGAATAGCTGATCCGAGAACGGTAGTAAGTTCGATATTCCGGATCGGTTACCGCAAGGGGCACGGCATGCCGTGCCCCTTCCTTTTGTGTCTTCAACTCCACGGATAAATGCCGATGCTATAATAGATAAACTTTGCCGCGAGAGAATACTCAAACCGGGAGGGCGTAGATGAAAATTATTATCGTAGGCGCCGGCACGGCCGGCCTTGCCGCCGTCCATACCCTTCGCAAGAGGGGGGCCGAGGTCACCGTCCTGGAGGCCAAGGACAAGGCCGGCGGGCGCATTGTGGGGTCCGAGATCGACGGCTACATCCTGGACATGGGTGCCCAGTTCCTCTTCAAGTTCTACGACACTACCTTCGGGCTGTGCCGGGAACTGGGATTAGGGGATGAGATAGTACCCTTCCCCTTCAAGGTGGGCATATGGAAGAAGGGCAAGCTTCATGCCGCCGTGGCCAGCTTTAATCCCAGGGTGCTGTGGCAGAGCCGCCACGACCTCCTGCGCTTCCGCCTCTTCTCCCCTAAGGGGATGATGCAGCTGCTCAGGATAGCTCCCCTGATAATGAAAAGGCGCCACGACCTGCATTTCATAGACTTCCAGAACATGCTGGACTTAGATGATGCCAGCTTCGCCGACCTCGCCCTCAAGCGAGCCGGGGATGAGGTGTTGGAATACCTCTTCCAGCCCGTAGCCTCCTGCCTCACCCTGGGCGAGCCGGAGGATGTGGGAGCGGGATATGGCCTGACCCTGATATGGTATGCCTTGAACGGCCTCTGGACCCTGGAAAAAGGCATCGGTTCCCTGGCCAACGCCCTCTACGAGGAGAACAAGGACGACATCCGCCTCTCCACCCCGGTAAAGCGCATCGTCATCGAGAAGGGCGCCGTTAAGGGCGTGGAGACCGAAGACGGATTGATGGAGGCGGACACAGTCATCTGCGCCACCACCTCCTCCGCCGCCTTGAAGCTCATGCCGGGGCTGCCCGATACCCTGAGCAAACCCCTGGAGAAGGTGAGCTACAGCGCCAACTGCCACGTGATGTTCGGCCTGCGCGACCGCATGCTGCCGGAGGGGTGGTATGCGGTGGGCCTGCCCCGCCTGGCCGGCTCCACCATGGCCGGTTTCACCGACAACTCCATCAAGTCTCCTCATTACACCCCGCCGGGAGGGGGCCTCGTGCACTGCTTCACCTTCGGGAAGCATGCCTACGAGCTCAACCAGATGAGTGATGACGAGGTCTTCGGAAGCTTGAAGGAGGAGATAAGAGGCTATATGCCCTCCATGCCCTCAGAGCCCCTCTTCTCCGAGGTCTACCGCTGGGATGAGGCGGTGTGCCTCTCTCCCCCGGGCATGCTCAAGACCATCAACCGCATGAAGAGGGAGAACTACCGGGATGTGAAGGGCCTGTTCCTGGCCGGGGAGTATATGTTTATGCCCTCGGTGGACGGAGCCCTGCGCAGCGGCATCGACGCCGCCGAGGCGGTCATGAGGGGTTGAGCTGTAGCAACGCCTGAGGGGTAGTTCAAATATTAAAGAGGAGGTAAAAGGAGGAAACAGCCCTAATCCCCGGTCTCTTCTTCTCCGCCTTCCTCATCATCCTTCTGCCGCACGCGGCACGCCCCTGACACTCAGGTGGGCACTCCCAGGCGCGGCAGTATCACCGCGGTGAGTAAAAGCCAACCGGCTATGACCAGGATTAACACGAGGAATTCCATAGGCTTATCTCTACTCTTTCACTTCGGCCCTAACTGAGCCCTTACCAGGGGCTTCACGTAGATCTCGTCGAACACGAGTCGTTCGAGAAGCTCCTCTCCGACCCGCCCAGCCCGATGACGGAGAAGAGCTTACGCACTTTGTCCGAACCACACTCGGAGCAGGTAACCTGCTTTTCCTCCGCCTCATCGGCCCGGCGGAAAAAGGCATCGAATCTTTGTCCACAGTCCTCGCATCGATATTCAAATATAGGCATATTGCCCTCCTTACTCCATATGATATGACAAATATAGCCCCGACTTCCAATCCCATCAATGATTTATCTCAACCAGATGGGGTCAAAGCTTCATTCTTCAATTCCAATTATATGTAATCAGAAATCCAACTGTCTTCTCAGGAATTGAAGAATGAAGCTTTGACCCCTTTCTATGGGTTGCCATTTTTACCTGCGAATATGGCATTTTTCCTGCTATTTACACCTGTTCAATGCCTCAAGGCATTATCCCCAAAGTCCGATTATCTATATGCGGGGAGAACGACAAAAACGTGGCCTGCGATGGACCTGTCTGGCAAAATAACGGCGATGCAAAGAGGTGTTAGCAAAATGATAAGCGGCAATAAATCTAGGGTCCCACCCTTCCCCGCACTTCTTTTTGCCCTAACACTGGTAGTCCTGCTCGCCTTCCCCGCCATGGCCGCCGCCCAACCCAGCCAGGGAGAGGAAGCTCGCATCCTCATAGGATTCAATGAGGTCCCATCCGCAGAGGTGCTCACCTCCCTGCGCCAGGCAGTGGAGTCCTTCCTGGACTCTATGCCGGAATGGGAGGTGCCGGAGATGCTGCTACCCAACGTGGCCAGGATCCTCCTCCCCGACGACGTGGATATTACAGCCATGAAGGATTTACTGCAAGCGCTCCCCTTTGCCTCTTTCGTAGAGGAGGACGGCATAGTCCAACTCTTCCAGAACCCAAACGACCCCAGGTACGCCGACCAATGGCACCTGCGCTCTATATCCGCCCCCCAGGCCTGGGATGTCACCACGGGCTCAAACCAGGTGACCATCGCGGTGATAGACACGGGAGTGGATTACAACCATACCGACCTGGCCGGAAAAGTGGAAGCCGGATACAACTGGGTTGACAGGAACAACAATCCCATGGACGACCACGGCCACGGTACCCACGTAGCCGGCACCGCCGCAGCGTTAAGCAACAACAGCACCGGGGTGGCGGGAGTGGATTGGCAGGCCCGCATCATGCCCCTCAAGGTCTTGGATTCCCAGGGATATGGATACGATTCCGATGTGGCCGCGGCCATCAGGTATGCCGCCGATAACGGCGCCAAGGTCATCAACATGAGCCTGGGCAGCCCCGATTACTCCTATACCCTGGAGGAAGCATGCAGTTATGCCTATAACAAGGGAGTGACTGTCGTGGCCGCTTCGGGTAACGAAGGATCCCGGGTGGGCTACCCCGCCGCCTGCGACCACGTCATTGCCGTGGGCGCCCTGGAATCCAACGACAGCCTGGCCTACTTCTCCAACCGGGGGCCTGAGCTGGACTTGACCGCTCCGGGGGTGGATATCCTCTCCACCGTTCGCAACGGCACCTACCAGAAGATGAGCGGGACCTCCATGGCCTCACCGGTGGTGGCCGGATGCGCCTCCCTGGTTCTGTCCACTCATCCCGGATACACCCCTTCCCAGGTGGAGGGCGTCCTCGAGAACGGCGCCAACGATCTGGGCAGCCCCGGATTCGATAACGATTACGGCAGCGGAAAGGTCAACGCCTATGCCGCCGTGACCGGGACCGCGCCTCAGCCTGATCCGGATCCCGATCCCGGAGGGCCCTGGGCTCCTCCCTCCCCGGGAGGTGAATACACCTGGTACCTGGCCGAGGGCTATACCGGAGGCGCCTTCCAGACCTACGTGCTTATCCAGAATCCCAACTCGCAAGCAGCCGAGGTGCGGGGTGAGTTCGTCAATACCTCCGGCGTTTACCTGGAGGAGTACTACACCCTGGCGGGCCACAGCCGCCTCAGCCTCAACCTCAACGCCGTCTTCCCCGACGACGAGGTCTCCACCTGTATCAGTTCCACCAACGACGTGGGCCTGGTGGTGGAGCGCTCCATGTACTTCGACTACATGGGACGGCAGGGCGGCCACTGCACGCCGGGAAGCCCGGGTATAGACACCAACTGGTACTTCGCCGAGGGCTATACCGGCCCCGGCTTCGATGAATATATCCTGGTGTTGAACCCCTGGTTCTCCTGCAACGAGATGCAGCTGACCCTCTATGACGCCTACGGTAATGAGCAGTCCTTCGACTACTGGCTGCTTCCCGCCTCCAGGATGACCGTCCACGTCAACGACCTGGCCCCCGGCAAGGACGTCTCGGCCAGGGTTACCTCGACCTACGGGGTGGTGGCGGAGAGAGCCATGTACTTCGAATACAACGGCCGCCGCGGTGGCCACTGCACCATGGGGACCCCCACCACCTCGAATGAATGGTACTTCGCCGAGGGATATACCGGCCCCGGCTTCGACGAATGGCTGCTGCTGTTCAATCCCACCACCGGGGACCGCACCGCCACCATCGTCTACCGCTTCCCCGACGGCGGCCAGGTCCAGGCTAACTATATCGTGCGGGCCCGCAGCAGGTTATCAGTCCACGTCAACCGCGAGGCCCCCGACAAAGAGGTGGCCGTAAAGGTGAGCTCCGGCGGGGAGGGGATGATCGCAGAGAGGGCCATGTACTTCCTGTACCGCGGCATATGGGACGGAGGACACTGTACCAACGGCGCCTGCTATCCCAACGAGCAGTGGGACCTGGCTGAGGGTTATACCGGGTGCGGCTTCGAGACCTGGGTGCTTATACAGAACACCAGCTCCTACGAGGAAGCGCAGATACGCATCGCCTTCATGGGCAACACCGGTATCTACTCCACCCAAACCTATCAACTGGTTCCGGGGAGCAGGACCACTTTATATCTTAACGATATGACTTCCCCGGGAGACGTCTCCGTGTCCCTGTATTCCACCAACAACGTCCCGGTTATCGTGGAAAGGGCCATGTACTTCAACTGCAACGGGCTCATCGGCGGCTCGTCCAGCATGGGCTGCCCCTGAGCCGATAAGACACTTCCATATAATTACTACTTACCCATTTATTAACATTCCACCCCCACAGGAATTGCCAGTGCATAAAGGCCGTGCTACTATTTAGATATATACGAGCGGGGTGTCCGTTGGCATCCCCAAGCCTCAGTGGCAGACAAAGAACGGCTTAAGGGAACATCCAATGGAACCCCGGAGTCCAAATCACAAGGTGAAACATGAGTAGGATATCTCTCTGGTACGCGGGATTAAGCCGCAGGACAAGAATGCTCATCGCCGGCGCCGGAATAGTGGTGGCGGTGGCGGTGGCGGTGCTGGTTATCTACATGATCATGACCCCGGACCAGGTCGAGGTACGATACGGCACCATCGTCAGAGACCCCATAGACGGCCATGTCTGGGAGGACAACACCCAGACGGCCTGGGTGGATCCCGGCGAAGCCGGCAACTACAAGGTGGAGTACATAGATCAGCTCAGCCCCGAACACGAGCAGCAGCTGGCCGAGCTCCAGGCCCAGGAGGCCGCGGAGCAGGAGGCAGTGGGGGAATCGACGGGCATGGAGGCCATAGAGGCCGCCGTCCCCTCCGACCTCATGCAGGACCTGCAGACCCTGGAGAGTAACATCCATACTATGGGCCAGGACGTGATATCAGGGCTGGAGCTGGCCAACCAGATAGCCGAGACCAAGTCCGCCCTGATCAGCACATACAACCAGATAGCTGAGTTTCCCGTCATCCCGGAGGCGCAGCATTATAAGGACCAGACACTTACGGCCTTGAATAAATACATCCAGGCATGTGACATAGCCTTGGAGATGATCGCCTCCGGAGATTTCAGCCGTCAACTCGAAGCCCAAGCCCTTATGGATGAAGCCACCGCCATCCTGCAGAGCCTCATACCCAGCTACTGATCTTCAGCGGACAAGAGCAAGCTTCTTTGCCTCGAAGCGGCCTTTATATTAGGATATTCAACTACAGGGCACTTATTTAAGCACTGCATATTCATCGCACCATTAAAAGAGAGCGGAGAAACCGGTGGAGGACAGGGGCGTTCAAAAGACCAGTCTATTCTTCAGGGCCGCCGAGACCGTCCTCTTGAGCATCTTACACGCCACCAGGTTCCTGTCGCTATTTCTCCCGCCCCGGGTGCTCAACACTCTTTACGATGCCTTCGGGGCAGCCATGTTCTACACCAGGCCGGGCATGCGCCAGCGCCTGTTGGGAAAGCTCTCCGACGCCATGCCCGAGCTCAGCGACAGGCGCGAGCTCGACCGCATCGCCATCAAGGTCTGCGGCTCCGCCATCAGGCCCATCCTCGACCTGGTGATGTTCTTAAGACACGGCGACAGCATCATGCGGCATATCGATATCACGGGCCAGGAGCACCTGGAGGAGGCCGACGCCCAGGGCAAGGGAGTCATCCTCCTCTTCGCCCATCTCGGCTCCTTCGATCTCTTCGCGGTGGTCATGGCCAGGCTGGATAAGCCCTTCACCCCTATTATCTTCCATCCCAGGACCACCCCGGTCCCCCGCTATGTCTCCACCATGGCCCTCTTCGGCCAGATGTTAGGCTGCGACCCGTTGAGCCCGGTGTTCTGGGTGGGCAAGGACACGGTCAGAAAGGTGCGCGGGCACCTGTCTGCGGGCAAACGCGTGGGCATAACCTTCGACGTGGACGGTAACTGCGTAGTGGAGCTTTTCGGGCGGCCGGCTGCGCTGGCTGACGGTATCGCCCATTTCGCTATCGACTCGGGGGCGCCCATCGTCCCCTTCGCCCTTTTTCACGGCAAGGAGCCGCTGGACCGCCGCTTGATCTTCTACGAATCCCTCCGCTATGAACTGACCGGGAACCGTTCCGATGACGTCAAGACCATCATGACAGAGGTGGCCAAGGCGGGCGAGAGGATGGTCAGGGAAGAACCGGAGGAATGGATGAGCTGGTTCGGCCTGTGGCACTGGTGGGACATGGCGGAAGAGCTCAAGAAACAAAGCGTATAGCCGATACGATTATCGACAATCATCAAGTATAAAAGAAAAATAGCCCTGTATAAATCCTGGAAAGAGATGAGATGAGCGAGAATGCGACAGAAAAACCAAAACTACTTTTACGCCTGCTCGAGGGATCATTTCTGGCTCTATTCCACACCACCCGATACCTTTCCAAGATACTGCCTCCGCCGTACCTGCACAGGCTTGTTGCACTGATCGGGGACTTTTTCTTTTATGCCAGGCCGGGGATGCGCCGACGCCTGGAAGCCAAGATATCCGATGCCCTTCCCGAGATCACCGACCCCCGGGAGCTCGCGCGTATAGGCCGCCAGGTCTGCGGCTGCATCTTCATGCCCATGGTTGATATCTTCACCCTGGCCAGGCACAGCGATCGCTTTATGCGCGAGCTGCAGGTAGAGAACGAGGAATACCTGGCTGAGGCGGAGGCCCTGGGTAAGGGCGTGATCTTCGCCTCCGCGCATATCGGCGCCATCACCATCATCCACGCCGTTATGGTACGTTACGGCAAGCTATACACCCCGATCACATTCCCCGCCGAGGATACACCCCTTCCACGCTACGTGGAGACACTGCAGTTTTACGGAGGATCCCTGGGATGCGACACGGAGGAACCGGTCTTCTGGGCGGGGGAAGAGGACATCATACCCCGCATCCAAGAGCACCTGGCCGAGAGGAAAAACCTGGGCCTCACCTTTGACGTGCCCGGAAATACCATCGTGGAGTTCTTCGGGCGCCCAGCGGCCATGGCTGGCGGCATGGGCCATTTTGCCTACGATACCGGCGCGCCCATATTGCCCTTTTACCTCCTACGCGGCAAAAGCGGCCTTGATAATCGCCTCATCTTTGACGAACCTATCATCGCTAACACCGATGCCGACCGAAAAACTGAGGTCAAGGCAGTGATGCGCGAGGTGATGAAGGCGGGCGAGAGAATGATAAAGAGGGCCCCCGAGCAGTGGATGAGCTGGTTCGGCATGTGGCAGTGGTGGGACAGGGCGGAGGAGCTTAAGAAAGAAAAGGCGCAGCCGATACCGAAAACGAAGACGGAATAATCTTAAGACCCGGGCAAGATCGGCTGTGGGAAACATGGAAGAGGACCACAAAAGAAAGTCCAACCTGTTCTTCAGCCTCATTGAATACCTGCTGCTGACGCTGTTTCATCTCACCAGGCTCCTGTTCTATGTCGCGCCTCCCTCCTTACTGGACGCGGCGTTCGCTGGCCTGGGTTCGATCATCTTCCATTCCTGGCCGGGTATGAGGCGGCGCCTCGAGGGTAAGATCTCGGATGCCATGCCCGGGGTCTTCGACCGGCGCGAGACCATGGATATAGGCCGGCAGGCCTGCGGAGCCATTCTCCGGCCCATACTGGACCTGGTGCTCATGAGCAGGTACGGCCATCGTTTCATGATAGAGCTGCGCATCGAGGGTCTGGATAACCTGGAGAGGGCCGATGCCATGGGCAAGGGCGTGATACTGGTCGGCGCGCACCTGGGCGCTAACGCCCTGCGTATTGCCACCATGGCCCGCCTGGGTAAGGCATATACCCCCATCTACCTCCCTCCCGAGGACTCCCCCGTCTCACGCTACTATATGACCCTGGCGTCTTTCGGGCAGCCCTTGGGCTGCGATACGGAATGCCCCGTTTTATGGACCGGACAGGATACGGTCAGAAGAACCCGCGAACATCTATCCAAGGGCAAGCGCGTGGGCATCGATTTCGACGTGGAAGGCAGCTGTGCGGTGTACTTCTTCGGCCGTGAGGCCGCCCTGGCGGACGGCATAGCTCAATTCTCCGTGGATACAGGGGCTCCTGTTGTCCCCTTCGCCCTGCTGCATGGGAAGGGTCCTTTCGGACACCGCCTGGTCTTCTACGGAGCGATAACCGCACGCAGCAGAGGAACCCGCGCCCGGGACGTCAAGGCCATCATGACCGAGGTTGCGAAGACGGGTGAGAGTATGATAAGAGAAGCACCGGGACAGTGGATGAGCTGGTTCGGTATCAGGCGATTGTGGGAAAAAGCGGAGGGGCTTGAAGAAAAAGGGAGCAGTGGATACCGCCAAACCGCGGTAGGCGCAGGTGATCATGAGGCAGGCAGATAATCCACAGGAGAAGAATGAAGCGGAAATCAACGAGAGGCCGGCTTTCCTGTTCCTGGTGTTAGAGTTGATCCTGCATACCATCTTCTACCTGACGAAGTTGCTATCCAGAGTCCTCTCCCCACGGGCCCTTAACCTCATATTCGCTGCCATCGGCTCCCTGTTTTTTTACGCCCGGCCGGGGATGCGCCGCCGCCTAGAGGCCAAGATCTCCGATGCCCTGCCGGAGATCACCGATGGAAGTGAAGTCGCCCGCATCGGCCGCTCGGCCTGCGGTGCTCTCTTCCGCCCCATGCTGGACGGACTGCTGTTCTCCAAATACGCCGATCGCATCATGAGCAACCTGCGGGTGGAGGGGATGCAGAACCTGGATATGGCCGACGCCGCCGGCAAGGGCGTGATCCTGACCGGCTGTCACCACGGTCCTTACCCCATACGCCTTCCTATCATGGTCCGCCTGGGCAAATCGTATACGCCCATCGCCTATCACCCCAGCACCTCCAAGGTACCTCGCTATGTCATCACCATGTTCTCCTGGGGACAGACCCTGGGCTGCGACCCCGACATCCCGGTCTTCTGGACCGGGAAGGATACGGCGCAAAGGGTGAGAGAGCGCCTAGCCCGGGGAAAGCGTACCTACATCGCCATCGACGTCCCGGGCGATCGTATAGTGGAGTTATTCGGGCGACCGGCGGCCCTGGCCGACGGGACGGCGCGCTTCGCCCTGAGCACCGGCGCGGCCATAGTACCCTTCAGCATCATACGCGAAGGGGACGTGCTGGAACATAAGCTGACCATCTTTGAGCCCATAAGTTATGAACCCAGCGGGGATAAGGAGAACGATCTTACAGACATCACCCAGCAGCTGGCCTGGGCGGGCGAGAGGATAATCAAGGAGGCCCCCGAGCAGTGGATGAGCTGGTTCGGTCTATGGCAGTGGTGGGAGGAGGCCGGATGATAGAGAGCATGGAAGCCATGATGCGCTGCCCCACCTGTAAGGGGCCCCTCGAGCGGGATGAATCCCGTTTCCACTGCTCTGCCTGCGATGTTTCCTATCCCATACACGAGGGATTACAGGACCTGCTTCCCGCCGGCTCCTCTCATCTCAAGCTCTCCGAGAGAGAACATTTCACCGAGAATACCGATTATTACCTGCGCATGCACGCCACCTGGTGCAACAGCCCCTTCTACCGCCATTACCATCAAGCTTTTCTGGATGAACTGCGCTGGCTTCCCCGTGGTTCCCTCATCCTGGAGTTAGGATGCGGCCTGGGCCACGACGGCCTGGAGCTTCTCCGCTCCGGCTACAAGGTGGTGGAAACGGATATCGCGCCGGGCCAACTCCGGGAGTCCCTTCGCCTGCATAGCGAAAGCGGCCTGGAGGATGCTTGTGCCCACCTGCTCGCCGATGCCGAAAACCTCCCCTTCGCTTCCGGCAGCTTCGATGGCGCCTTCATGGTCGCCTCCCTGCACCACCTCCCCGACCCGCTGCGTTCCCTGCGGGAGATAAAGCGGGTCTTAAAACCCGGCGGCATCTTCGCCCTGGGAACAGAACCCAACAGCTGGCAGAACCATACTATTTACCTCCTGGGCAGAATAATCCTGAAACTTCTAAACCGTCTCCTCGGCAAAGAGATCGACCCATCGGAGATGGTCTCCGAGGCCGATAAGCTGACGGAGGGATTCTCGCTTAATGAGCTGAACGACCTTTTCAGGCAGGCGGGATTCGAGCAATGGACCTTGAAGCCGGCTGGATACCTGTCCGCCGCCATCTTCTTTTTGTCCACCGAGTTATCCCAGCTTATAGGGCACGACCTGCGCCTCTTCCCCCTGGAGAGTATTTTTATACCAATAGATGAAGTTCTTGGGAAAGCACCCTTTTTCTCCCGTTACCCCTGGCATTGGAACGCCGCTGCTCGTTGACCTAAAGAGCTGCTATTACGAAAATGTTACAAATCCATTGAGTTCGTGTTACATATGCAGGTAGGACACTTGAATGATTTCATGTAAAATGTTTAAAATTGTAGTAGACGAATGTTATTTGAAAAAAGTAGTGGAAATGCCGGTGGAACTCTAGTATACTCAATAGTAACTTAACGGGGGATTACTTTATTTGAAGTGTACAACAATCTAAGAAAATGGAGGCGTAAGTAGCAGGAGGCAAGAGGTCACAAAGTTGGGGGTGTTTGAGGACAAAAACAAGGGTACAAAAGGTTAAGACTCACCGGGGCGTAGATGTAAAAACCTCCCTGAATCTTTTCCCAGAATCCCATTAAATCTTTTGAACCCACACTTTTTGACCCAAACCACCGGCTAGGTCTTCTGAGATATTTGGTTGAAGGACGACAGCGTTGGCAACTTCCTGATTGGATGCAAGCAGCGGAGCGAAGACATCGAGCAAAAGAAAAGAGAGAGCGATGAGGGTTGCCCTGGTCCATGAGTGGCTCACAAGTATAGCGGGTTCCGAGCGAGTGCTTCTTACGTTGCACGAGTTATATCCTGATGCCCCCATATTTACGTCTGTATACAGCCCCGAGGCATTCCCGATGCTTGCCGATGCCGACGTGAGGACCTCCTTCCTGCAGAAAGTCCCCTTTGCGAGACGTAAGCACCAGGCCTTCCCCCACTTGAGAGCGGTGGCCTTCGAACAGTTCGACCTGTCTGAATACGATGTGGTCATCTCCAGCTGCCACGCGGAATCCAAGGGGGTCATAACCCGGCCTGAGACCCTGCACATCTGTTATTGCTATACACCTATCAGGTATTACTGGAGCGGGTATCATCATTACCTGGAGAACCCCCGCTACGGCATCCTAAACCCCCTGATAAGGCTGGTCATGCCCTACATGACCAATTACCTCAGGGTCTGGGACCGCTGCGCGGCGGACCGGGTAGATGCCTTCGTGGGCATAAGCGAATACGTGGCGCGCCGCATCAGGAAATACTACCGCAGGGACGCTCACGTGATATATCCCCCGGTAAACACGGCATGGCTGAAACCTTCCGAGAGTTGCGGTGATTATTTCTTAGTAGCGGGAAGGTTAATACCGTACAAACGCACCGATATCGTGGTGGAGGCCTTCAACCGCCTGGGACTTCCCCTGAAGATAGCTGGTACGGGGACGGAGTTCGAGTCCCTGAGGGAGCTGGCCGGGCCCAACATCGAGTTCTGTGGCCGGGTATCCGACCGGGAACTGGGAGAGCTTTACTCGAGATGCCAGGCCCTCATCTTCCCACCGGAGGAGGATTTCGGGATAGTCCCGCTGGAGGCTATGGCCGCCGGCCGTCCCGTCATCGCCTACCGCGCTGGGGGCGCCCTGGAAACGGTGGTGGAGGGCGAGACAGGGGTTTTCTTCGACCGGCAGGACGCGGAGGCGCTGATGGAGGCGGTTCGAGATTTCGATCCCGGCAGCTTCAAGCCGGAGAAGGCGCGCGAACAAGCCCTTAAATTCGACGTAGAGGTGTTTAAAAAGAAGGTCTTGGACTTTGTAGACAGCACATGGAAAGAGTTCCAGGAAGAGCCTGGATTGCCGGCAAAAAGGGGGCACCTTTCGAGTGTCTCGACACTGATGACCAAGACGGAGGGTGAAAATGGATCATCAACTGACAAAAAGAGGGTTATCTGAAAAAGAGGCCCACGCAACAAAAGCACAGATGAGTCTGCCCGGTACCACGGCGAGGATCAGGGACGAGGAACTGGAGGCCATCCTCTCCGAAGGGGATAAGGGGCTGCTTGAGCGCCCCGTCTCCAAGAGAACCGAGGTCGTAGCCCGGGTACTATCCAGGGTCTTGATAGATGCCCTGGCGGTTCTGGGAGCCATGTGGTTCGCCTATTGGCTTCGTTTTGAGACCTCCGTTATGCTCAATAGCTTCCCGCCGGAGAGCATACCGATATTAAACGCCGTCGCTATACCCATCATATTTCTCTCGCCTATATTATTCATTGGATTGAAACTGGCCGGGATGTACGATACCCATACACGCGTGCGCATCCTGGACAGGATACCCAAGATCGCCGGAGCGGTAAACGTTTACGTGATCTGTCTGCTGCTGGCTTCCTTCTTACTCAGTACGGATGTGCTGACCAGAGGTTTCCTGGTTATCTTCTGGGTATCCTGCATTATCTTCATCTTTGCCGGCAGGTCACTGCTCCATACCCTCCTCTCCGTAGCAGGCATCAGGGACATGGTCATGCGCAATACTCTCATCGTCGGGTCCGGAAAGGTGGGCAAGCAGCTGGCCTGCAAGCTGATGAAGCACCAGGACGCGGGCATGCGCCCCATCGGATTCATCGATGACGACCCCCTCTACACCGAGTTCAAGGAAGATGGGCTCAAGGATCTGCGGGTGCTGGGCGGCCTCAAGGACCTCTGTCGAATCATAGGCGACTTCAACGTGGAGAAGGTGGTCATAGCCTTCACCGTCGCCGACTCAGAACAACTCCTTGACCTGGCCTCCAAATGCAACAAGATGGGGGTGGACTGCTCTATAGTGCCGCGGCTCTTCGAGGTCATCACCAACGATATCAAGGTCAACGAGGTGGGAGGGATCCCCCTCATACGTCTGCGCGACAAGAAGATAGAGGGCTGGAGAAAGGTCCTCAAGGCCACGGAGGATTACGTCCTGGGCACGACCATCCTCCTCCTCACCTGGCCTGTGCTTCTGGTCACGGCCATAGCAATAAGAATGGACTCACCCGGCCCGATCTTCTTCAGCCAGGAAAGATTAGGAAAGAACCGCAAGTCCTTCGGCTTTATGAAGTTCCGTTCCATGTGCAAGGACGCCGAAGCCATGAAGGACGAGATGATCGGGGAGGACATGTCCAACTGGTTGTGTTGGAAGGACAAAAACGACCCGCGCATCACCCGGGTAGGCAAGTGGATACGTAAGTACTCCGTCGACGAACTGCCCCAGATATTCAACGTCCTCAAGGGCGAGATGAGCCTGGTGGGCCCCAGGCCCAACCTGCCCAAGGCGGTGGCCCAGTACAAGGAATGGCATACCCAGAGGCTCAACGTGAAGCCGGGCATAACGGGACTGTGGCAGGTCAGCGGCCGCAGCGAACTACCCTTCGACGAGATGGTCAAGCTCGACCTGTACTATATCGAGAACTGGTCCCTGTGGATGGACTTCAAGATCATCGTCAGGACCATCACGGCCATATTCTCCTCCAACGGCGCATATTAAACGACAGCAAGAAAAGGGGCGCGGAACACCACGCCCCTTTTTAATGGGGTCATTTATCCTTTGTAGGTGTTGGGGTCGGTCCAGGAGGCCTCCCGCTCCGGTTCCTTGGTGATGTCGTGCTCCGGCGGCGGGCCGTGAAAGTCGGAGGGGTCGTACTTATAACCCCTGTAATCCTTGGGATCGACCTTTTTGCCCTCCACCCTTATCACCTGGGCGGGGTTTCCCACCACCACGGAATAGGGCGGCACATCCTGGTTCCACACCACCGCGTTGAGGCCTATCTCCGCGTACTCGCCGATGGTGGCGCTTCCCCCCACCATGGCGCCGTGATAGATCTGAACGTAGTCCCGTACGTCCATAAAAGGTTTCTCCTCGGGCAGCCCCACCGCTCCCACCGCCACGTGGGAATAAATACGGACGCCCCTGCCCAGGCGGCTCTGCCGCCCGATAAGGACGGCCACGGGATGGTCGAGGTGGAAGTCGGGTCCGATATCGGCGTCGGGGTGTATCTCCACGCCGCAGAGAAAATAATTGAGCCTGTAGCCGAGAAAGGCCAGGTTCACACGACCCTTGAGATAGAGCGCGCGGTATATCCTGTAGATGACGATGGCCTGGTTGCCGGGATGCAGTAAAACATCCCGCGTCAATCCGCCCATCCCCTTCCGCTTCACCGCCAATCTCAGGTCGTCAAGAAAATGCGCCTGCGTCTCGTCAGCCATCTTCCTTCCTCCCTTTACCTCAACTCTTCTTGCCCGTCTTCTCCGCCACCCACCTCCTGATGGTATCGTAGGTGGCGTATCTTATCATCGACGTCTCGTAAGGCTTGCTCTCAAGTTTCTCCACCGTCTGCCGGGAGACGACCATCCTCCCCCTGAACACCTCGGGCAGCCGCAGCAGGGTATCGAGGATGCCGCGGAAGAAATCCCTGAAAGTGCGGTATTTAATGGTATATAGGATAAAAAAGATGAGGTAGGTGAAGGCCTTCTTCAGGCCCACGCCCAGCGGGTAGAAGCGGGCCAGGTACCACCATCCCCCGGTCATGGTGATATACAGCCGGTGGCCGGGATTGCGGACCTCCTTGGACATCTTGTGCCTTATCTTGGCGTGGGGGTAGAACACGATCCTGTAGCCGCGATCGATGGCCTTGGCGGAGATGTTCCTCTCGAACTGGTATAGCAGTATCTCGGGCTCGATGTAGTCTATCTCCTCCAGGACGTCCCGGCGGATCATGGCCCCGTTGCCGTGAAAGCTGGGCACGTCGAAGACCTCCTCCGAGTCATGCTCCTCGGGAGTGAACCAGCGCAGCGGGTCGTAGACCTCCCCGCTGTCGTAATAGAGGTTCTCGCAATGCACCACGGCGATACTGGGATCGGAGGCGAAGACCTGGAGCATCTTCTCCACCGCCTCGGGCTCCAGGACGCCGTCGTTGTCCTGGTGAAGGATGATGTCGCCCCGGGCCGTCTTGGCCCCGATGTTGAGGGCCTGGATGACGATATTGTGGGGAGACTGGATGAACTGCACCTCCGGGTACTCCTCCTGCACCATCTTCCGCGTGCCGTCCGAGGAATTGTTGTCGACGATGATTATCTCCTCGATAGGATAGGTCTGAGCCTTGATGGCCTCCAGCGCCTCCCGCAGGTCATTCTTGCGGTTCCAGTTAGGGATAACGGCGCTGACCTTGGGGCGGTATTCCTCGCTTGTTTTTTCCTCTGTCATCTTCCCTCCATCAGAACTCCCGTGAACACCTCGAGGGTCTCCTGCGCGGCCCTGCGCCAGGAGAAGGAGGAGGCCCTGGCCATGCCCGCCTCTCTCAATTCCTCCCGGAAAGAGCCGTCGCTTACTATCCTTACTATTGCATCGGCTATTTCCTCCACCTTTGTAGGGTCGAAATACACCACGGCATCCCCCGCTACCTCCGGCAGGGAGGTCACGCTGGAACAGGCCACCGGGGTGCCACAGGCCATGGCCTCTATTACCGGGAGGCCAAAACCCTCGTAGAGGGAGGGGTAAACGAAAAGGCCGCAGGCGTTATAGAGGAGCAGGAGGTCTGAGTCGGAGACGAAATCCACCTCAACTATCCTGTCCTCCATACCGCAGCGCTGGGCGGTTCCGGCGATGTCCACGGGGGGGCTGAAGGGAGCCGGCATACCCAGTATGAGGAGTTCCAGCTCCGTATCCAGGTGGCGCGAGGCCTCGGCTGACGCCTGGATGAGCCTCTCCAGGTTGCGGCGGGTATGTATGGCCCCCGCGGTGAAGAGAAAGCCCCGGGAGAGGCCGTATCTCTTCCTGACCTTCTCCAGCTTTTCCTCGTCCTTCACGGGGCGGAAGTACTCGTCGGCCGCCTCGGGGATGACCGTGACGCGGGAGGGCTCCACGCCCAGGATGCGCACGATGTCTCCCTTGGAGTGCTCGGACACGGTTATGATGCCCTCCGCCCTCTTCACCTCCCGCCAGAAGAGCTGGTCGAAACGAAAGCGGCGGTCTTTGGCGAACCACTCGGGGTGGACCTTGAAGGTGATGTCATGCACCACCACCACCGAGGGACATACCTTGACCAGGGGCAGGAAATACGATGGCGAGAAGTGCAGGTCCACCCGGTCGTGACGCATGGCCAGGGGGAGGCGGAGATGCCTCCAGGTGATGGAGGGAGCTCGACCGAGGACCCTGAACTCCAGGGCGGGAGAGGAGAAGCCCAGGGGCTCGATGGGACCGGAGAGGTAGACGATATAGCGGTTTTCCTCCCCTATCTCCACCATGTGCCGGAGCAGGTTCACCAGGTAGCGGGCCACGCCGTACCTCTCACCCTGCAGGGTCCGCCCCTCCACTCCGATTATCATCCCAGACTCTCCTTATCTATTACCCGGTATCCCGGGTCTTGATATACGGTCTTCTCTCGCAGTTGAGCTCTATCTCCCGCCGGACAGGACCTCCAGCAGTTCAGCCTCCATCTGCCGCGTGGTCTTCTCGATATCGAAGAGGTCGGCTGCCCGCCGCAATCCCGCCTCTCCCATACCTATTGCCTGGTCGGGATGGGAGAGTATCTCTATCATAGCCCGGGCCATGGCCTCCCTGTCCCGGGGAGCAACGACGATCCCGGTCACTCCATCCTCCACTATCTCCTCCACGCCCCCGCCGGCGGCGGCCACCACCGGTATCCCCAACGACATGGCCTCGACCAGTACCGTGGGCAGGGGATCGGGAAGTATGGAGGCATGGACCAGCAGGTCCATTGCGGTCATTATATCGGATACATCCTCTCTGAATCCCGTGAAGATCACCTTGTCCTCCAGGCCCAGCCGCACCGTCATGTCCTCGAGGTCATCCACGAAACCCTTCTCCCCGAAGATGGCCGCCCCCACCAGCATGAAACGGGCTTGCGGTATCTCCTCGCTCACTACCGCGGCGGCCTCGATGAAGTAATCCGGGCCCTTCCAGTCCACCAGCCTCCCTACCATCCCCGCCAGGGGGGCATCGGCGGCCACCCTCCATTCGGCCCTTACCTCCTCCTTCACCGCGGGTCTCGCGACACCCTCCAGGTCGATGCCGTTGAACACCACTTTTATCTTATCTTCCTTCACTCCCTGGGCGGCCAGGGCGTCTTTCACCGCTCCCGATACGGCCAGGACTTTGCGGGCGAAGAGGGAGGCGAAAGTCTTAAAAAACCAGATATTGAGCCGGCTGAAGGCCTCGGTGGTCACGATGTCGTGCAGGCGCCATACCACCGGCACTCCCGCCAGCCATCCCGCCAGGCTGCCGTAGATATCGCCCTTGGCGCTGTTGGTAAAGACCAGGTCGAAGCCGCCCTTTCTTATCAGACGGGCCAGCTTGAGCACGGTCAGGGTCATGTCATAGGGATAGGCGATAACCTTGCTCCATTCCCTGCCTACGGACTTTCTCCTTACCTCCAACAGCCTGGATGCGGGGTATCCAAGGTAAACGGCTATATCCCTGTCTCTCATCTCCTTTACCAGCGGTCCCTCATGGGGGCAGGCCAGGGCGGGCTCGAAGAGCTCGCGGTCCATACGGTCCAGGAGGCGCAGCAGCACTCGTTCCGCTCCTCCCATCTCCACCGCGTGGTTCACGATCAAAAAGCGATACCTGGCCAAGTCATCCTCCTCATATCCTGCGGGCGGAGAGCAGCAGGCTGCGTCCCCGGCCGCTGTAATAAGGCAGGTGGGCGAAAACCCTGTAGAGGGGCACGCCTACAGCGACGCTTACCCTGTCACGTAAAAGATGCGGGAATATGGTAATGCATCTATCCACCTCAAAACCGCATTCCTCCACCCCTGCCCGCAGCTCGGACCCATCATATATATGGACATGACCGGGGTCGTCGAAGATGTGGGGGCTGGGGTAGAGACGGTTGGGCGTACACAGTGCCATGATACCTCCCGGTACCAGCACCCTTCTCCATTCCTCCAGTGCCTCCTGCAGGTCCGGGAGGTGCTCTACCAGGTGGTGGCTGAGGAGGCGATCGAAGGAATGATCCGGGAAGGAGAGCCGGGCGGCATCAGCCTGCAGGATGCGGCACCCGGCGGCCGCTCTCGAGGCCAGGTCCACCGCCTCCTGCGATATGTCCACCCCGGTGGCCGCATGTCCCCTCTCCTCGAGGAAGGCCAGAAGGGCACCTCCTCCGCAGCCCGCCTCCAGGATGCGGGAATCGGGCCGGGGATCCAGCATGTGGTAGAGAAGCCTGGCCTCGATGAGGAAATCCCTGGTGGATTCCCGGTAGCGGTAGTACTCTTCGTCGTACAAATCTAACCCTTTTTCTTCCTCATCTCCTTGGCGTCCAGGATCTGGTCGAAGACGGTCCCGGTCCGCAGCTCCCTGGCATCCCTGACCTTGATCCCCTCCTCGCGCCAGGTGAGCAGGTGATCTATGGGAGTGGAAGGGGCACGGGCCGGATTGGGATGATCGTAGTATATCTCTGGGCGGTTTCTCATGTCCGCCTGCCACGCCTGCCCCAGTTCCTCATCGGTGAAGAGCTTTTTCGCGGGGCTGCCCCCCACCACGGTCATATCCGGCACGTCGCTGGTGACCACCGAGCCGGGAACCACGCCGCTGTGCTTCCCGATGGTCACCCCGGGCATGATGATAGAGCGCGCGCCCACGGCCGAGTTGTAACTGAGGCGGGTCTCCTGAACGCGCATGGGAAGGTCCGCGACGGAGTTCACCGCCGCGTCATGGGCCAATATGATCACCCCGTAGGCCACCTTGGCGTAGTCCTCGATGATCACCGATTGGGGAGTGGTCATCTCTATCCACACCCCCAGGTCCACCCAGGCCTTATCGGAGATCCGCACGCCCCGCTTTTTCAACAGCCTTCTGCGGCTGTCATGGTCTGGATGCCATATGGAGAGCAGCATGAGAAGGCGGTAGTCTAAAAAGGCCAGCAGATCGAGCATCTTGTTGGTTATCTTCCCCGCCAGCAGGTTGCGGCCCAGGAAGGTATATCCCCTGGCCAGCATGGAGTAATATTTCCAATCCATAACCCCAGCTCCTTTCCGGAAATCCTTCGCTCCTGCAGTCTGTGCTTATATCTTTCTCGCCTTACATCTCATCGACTAGAACAACAATATAATGTAGGGCCTACCGCGATTCAAATCTGTTGCGGCGTAATAGACATAAGCAGGAGAGAATAAATATACCCAAAGCCTGTGGTTAACGCAATGAAAAGGGATTCAGATATCTAATATAAGGCCATATGGACCGTCAATACGATCTTTTCCTGGCGACTACGGCAAAATTGTTTTCCATACCAAAAAAATTGCCCAGATGCTGCCAAGCAGCCCCATCGGTGCTGAAGTAGCAGATTATATCGCAGTCGAAACCCAGCTCCTTGAAAAGCTCCATGATGGCATCCTGGTCCACGCCGCCACGCAGGAAATGATACTCTGTATTATCCTCGGGAATGTCCAGAAAGACCCCCCTGCTGCGTCTCATTCGCCGCTTTATCCCCCCGATAACGTCCCCCTGGAGAAGGCGCCAGCTGTCGTGGGCGAACCTAGTAAAAGCCATGGTAAACCTCCCCAACGAATCATACCTCAAAGGATCTTGAAAGGAGAGGAACTGTCCACGAGGTGAGATTATGGTGCAGGCCCGCTCGATCAGTTCAAGATAGTCGGGTATATGATGGAGAAAAGAGCTTGCGATGACGATGTCAAAGCAACAGCTATCATCCTTGAACGATTCAATGGCCTCAAGAACGTCCTGACAGTGTGTCTCGAGTCTCTCCTTATGATCCGCGCATTTTGCCACAAGGGCATCGATCATGCTCTGCGAGATATCAACAGCTGTTACCCTGGCCCCCAGCTTCAGCAGGGGCAAGGTCGCCGATCCTTCCCCAGCCCCAAGATCCAGGATCCTCGGGACATCGCAATTCTCGCAGGCACCATCGAAGACCTTTACCACCAACTCAGCATAAAGGTTTCTCAAAGACGGGTGTCTGATATGGGGGGCCATATCTATATACTTATTGACCGTGGTGGAATCATACATAGCCGCGTTGGCTAGAGCGGCTACTTCGTCTGCCCTATTATCCATTGCCTATATCCCTTTAGCCGTCGATGATTTGGGGGTTCTCTCTATGAGATTCCAATAATTTTCATATGCAAACCCCGATAATCAATGACTATATCCTACAATTATTCCTTCATGGCCTTCGCGTCCAGGATGTAATCGAAGGGAGTCCCGGTGCGAAGGGTTGACGCGGCCTGGATCTTCACCCCCTTCTCACGCCAGGTGAGGAGGTGCTCGAAAGGGTGGTGAGGGGCCCTGGCGGGATTGGGATGGTCGTAATATATCTCGGGGTGGACCTCGAGGTCGGCCTGCCAGGCCAGCCCGATCTGCTCCACTGTTCCCAGTTGCTCGGCGGGATTGCCCGCCACGATCATGCCTGTAGGCACATCCTTGGTGACCACCGAGCACGGAGCCACGCCGGCATGATCTTCGATATTGACACCGGGCAAGACAAAAGAACAGGCCCCGACGGCCGCGTTGTAGCCGATGCGGGTCTCCTGGACGCGCATGGGCAGGTCGCCGGCGGAGTTGAAG
>Ga0180433_10001656_pt1 | contig 36848 bp, 48 predicted proteins | sample SS_ome_8_FD_132980 | JGI IMG/M metagenome (GOLD analysis project Ga0180433, IMG submission 132980) | Hypersaline lake sediment archaeal communities from the Salton Sea, California, USA - SS_1_D_1 metaG | ecosystem: Environmental > Aquatic > Non-marine Saline and Alkaline > Hypersaline >... | reverse complement strand
TGAAACGAGTTACAGAGTAAAGAAACATTCATTTCTACCAAAAACAACGTCTAAAAACTATCTAATCAGGATATTTTACTTTTTATTCTCAATTTTATTCTATAATCTCTGGTTACTTGCAGATATTCTAATTTGGATGTCTATATTTGGAGAAGTAGGACAAGACCATTTGGTTACATCGAAGTATTTTGGTACTATTCTCTACAATATTGATCCAGGAGGATAACCTGCAATAATTTATCTTTTTATTATTCGACTTTTGTATTAATTTAAAATAGGCTTGAGTCTTATAAATTATCTATTATATCTATTGTTTTGTTGTTTTTCTCCTTATAAAACACCTTATTTTTGTATGAAAATTAGTAAAATATAGTCTATTTTTTAGATTTCTACAGATAAAAATTCTACTTTCGGAACTACTTGTGTAAGGATAACATTTAAATATAATACTTATAATGCGTTATTTCCTTGTCCTTACCAGACATACATCGGGCAATTCAAATATGAAACCCGGTAACAATCTAGCCAACCATTGTTTTTTGGCTGAATTGGGAAATGTCACGGTTTGGAATTAAAAGTAAAGTATAGTTAAAAACTCTAGAAATAAAATTACAATAGAGGGTATATTATGCCAGAGAGACATCATCCAAGAAGAGGATCAATGGGCTTTTCGCCAAGAAAAAGAGCTAGACAGAGTATTGCTCATATTAAAAACTGGCCAGAAGGAGGAGACACGCCAAAGATACAAGGGTTTTTAGGTTATAAAGCCGGCATGACACATGCATTTATAGTCGACTTTAGACCTACATCGACCACATCTGGAAAAGAAGTAATGGAACCAGTAACAGTATTAGAAACTCCCCCAATAAAAATTGCTGCAGTAAGAGCTTATAAAAAAACGCATAACGGGCTTCAAACTGTAGGTGAAATATGGTCAGATAAAATAGATAAAGAAATCAAAAAAAGATTTCCGGTATCAAAAAAGAAAAGAAAGGAAACATGGGATTTTACTAAAGATGCTGAAGAAATAAGAGTAATAATATACACACAACCAAAACTAGTTACAGGAAATCCTAAAAAGATACCAGAACTAAGAGAATTTAGAATATCTGGGGGAACGATTGAAGATCAAATTAAGTACGCTAAAGAAATTCTCGGTAAAGAATTGAAAATAAAAGATATACTAAAAGAAGGAGATATGGTTGATGCGATAGCAGTAACCAAAGGTAAAGGATTTCAAGGACATGTGAAAAGGTGGGGAGTAAAACTACTTACCCACAAAAACTCAAAACATAGACGAATGATAGGTACCGCAGGTTCATGGCATCCAAACTGGATCCAGTCAACTGTGCCTCAAGCCGGGCAAATGGGTTATCATCAAAGGACAGAAATTAATAAGCGTATACTAAAAATAGGTGAAAATGGAGATGAGATAACTCCTTCTGGAGGTTTTCCTCATTATGGAGTTATAAAAAACTCATACATACTTTTACATGGGTCAATTCCTGGCCCTGCAAAGAGATTGATAAGTCTTAGAGATGCAATAAGATACAAACGTGGTGTTAAAGTTGAAAAACCAGAGATAACCTATATATCAACCACAAGTAAACAGGGAGTGTAAAACAATGGTAAAAGTAAATATCTATAAAACAGAGGGTAAAACCCAAGAAAAAGTAGATTTACCAGATGTATTTAATACACCATATAGACCAGACATAATAAAAAAATCATTTAACGTTTTAAGATCAAACAGTAGAAAACCATATGGCGCAAGCCCCCTGGCCGGAACCAGACATGCAACCGCCTCTGTTGGAAAAGGTAGAGGTATGAGCAGAGTACCTAGATTAACCCAAGGAAACCGAGCTGCTCTTGCACCATGCGTAGTTGGAGGGAGACGTGCACACCCGCCGAAATCAGAGAGAGTATGGAAAGAAAAAATAAATAAAAAAGAAAAACAACTAGCAAAAGATTCTGCGATTGCAGCAACTTCAAATAAAGAACTTGTTACAAAAAGAGGTCATAAATTCGAAGAAAAAGTAACTCTACCGATTATAGTTGATGATTCTTTTGAAAAAATAAAAAAGATAAAAGACTTGATAAAAGCACTTGAGAAAATAGGTTTATACGATGATGTAATCAGAGCAAAAAATGGAAAACACATCCGCTCTGGTAAGGGTAAATCAAGAGGTCGTAAATATAAGACACCAAAGTCTATATTAATAGTATCTACTAAAGACTCATTAGTAAATAGTGCAAATAATCTAACAGGTGTAGATATTGTAAAGCCAAACGAAATAAATGTTAATCATCTTGCACCAGGTGGAAACCCTGGAAGATTAACAATTTTTACTAAATCAGCTTTAAAAGAAATAGGAGGGGCTAAATAATGGACCCCTACGATATTATTTTTCATCCATTTGTTACAGAAAAAACAATGCTTTTCATGGAAAAAAACAATGCTTTAGAGTTTGTTGTAAAAAGAAGCGCAAACAAAGATGAAATTAAAAAGGCAATAGAAGAAATGTTTGAAGCAACTGTAAAAAAAGTAAATACTAGGATTACAAAGGATGGAAAACTAGCTATAGTTACCTTCACAGATGATATAAATGCAGAAGATATTGGAATGAGAATTGGTATATTCTAAAGGATGATAATATGGGTAAAAGATTAATCCAGCAAAGACGCGGGCGAAACAGAACAAAATTCAATGCCCCCTCTCATAGATTCAAAGGTGAAATTAAATATTTCTATGATGAAAAAGGAAAACAAGAGGGAATAGTAGAGGATATTATACATGACAGTGGAAGATCTGCGCCTTTAGCAGAAATAAGGTTTAAGGATAATTCAAAAACATTGATAATTGCACCTGAAAGAATCATGGTCGGAGATAAGATAAAGATATCTAATAAAAAAGGAGATGTAAAAGTAGGTAACATACTAAATATCGGTAGTATACCAGAGGGAGGACCCATATTCAACATTGAGCTTTCCCCAGGTGATGGTGGAAAACTGGTTAGATCTGGAGGAAGCAGTGCTACTGTAGTAAGTCACTATAAAACAAAAACAGTAATTCAATTACCATCAGGACGATTCAAAACACTGGATTCAAAATGTAAAGCAACAATAGGTGTTGTAGCTGGTGGAGGAAGAAAAGATAAACCGTTTTTGAAGGCAGGTAAAAAACATATAGCTATGAAAAGAAGAGGCAGGCAACATCCAATTGTTAGAGGAGTTGCAATGAACTCAGTTTCTCATCCACATGGTGGCGGCGGGCATCAACATGTTGGTAAACCCTATACAGTTAAACGTGGTGCATCACCAGGTAGGAAAGTAGGTAGTATTGCTGCAAGAAGAACTGGGAGGAAGTAGATAAAATGGCAGATAAAGGATTTAAGAGTTCATCTAGAAGCAGAAGAAAGAGAAAGAGAAAGAAAATAGAGTTCAAAAAGAAAGAATTTAAATATAGAGGACTTAGCATTGAAGAACTTAAAAAATTATCATATGAAGAATTAATACCTTTACTACCATCAAGAATGAGAAGAACCTTAACAAGAGGGCTCACAGAAAGACAAAGTAAACTATTGACTAATATAGAAAATGCAAAAAAAGGAGATACAATCCGAACTCATTGCCGCAATATGATAATTCTTCCGAATTTTGTTGATCATACGATATATGTTCATAATGGTAAAGAATTTCAAAGAGTAGATATTAAACCAGATATGATTGGTCATTATTTAGGTGAATTTGCGTTAACCAGACAAAAAGTTAAGCATACTGGACCTGGAGTAGGTGCTACTAGGTCTTCTAAATTTATGCCATTAAAGTAGTGATTATATATGAAATATTCAAAACAAGTTGATCCAGATAAAACCGCAAAAGCATATGGTTATGAACTACATTGTTCAAAAAAAGATTCAATGAACATAGCACATGCTATAAGATACAAAAAGGTGAACAAAGCAAAAGAGTATCTTCAAGAAATAATAGATATGAAAAGAGCATTACCAACTAGAGTTCATAACAAAAAGCGTGCACATAAAAAAGGTATTGGACCTGGAAGTTATCCTGTGAAGGCGGCAAAATACATATTAAAAATAATTGAAAACGCGGAAAACAATGCAGAATACAAAGGTTTTGATGCAGAAAATATGAAAATAATACATGCCTCTGTATACGGAGGCAGAGTTATCAGAGGGATTATGCCCCGTGCTCAAGGCAGAGCAACTGATAAAAACACTAAAACAACAAATTTTGAAATAATAATAGAAGAGGTAGAGTAATGACAGGTGAACGTTCTTTTATTAGAGAAAATACGAATAGAATACTCATAAAGGAATTCTTAATCAAAAAAATAGAAGGTGCTGGCTTTGGCGGTATGAATATACAAAGAACACCTATGGGCACTAGAATAAACATAGTTGTAGAAAGACCAGGTATGGTTATTGGTAAAGGCGGTGGAAAAATAAAGGATCTTACCGCACAGATAAAAGAAAAATTTAACTTGGAAAATCCACAAATCGAAATCGAAGAAGCAGGTGCAAAGGCATCTTTAAATGCTCAAATAATGGCTGAAAAACTTGCTGCGGCTCTTGAGAGAGGATGGCATTTTAGAAGAGCAGGACATTCCACCGTGAGACGTATCATGGGATCAGGTGCTAAGGGATGTCAAGTAATAATTGCTGGAAAACTAACTGGTTCAAGACATAGAACAGAGAAATTTACAGAAGGACATGTTAAATATTGTGGGGAAACAGCACGAGAGGTTATGGATGAAGGTTACTCTGTTGCAAAATTAAAAGCAGGTGTACTTGGAGTAAAAGTTCGAATTATGAAACCTGATTCAAAATTACCTGATGAAATCAACATTAAACTTTCTAAAGAAGAAAAGGAAGAAAAAACTAAAGAACAAAAACCAGAAAAAGAAGAAAAGAAGACAGATATCAAAAAACTAACAGAAATCCCAGGGATAGGTCCATCTGTTGTCAAAAAATTTGAAAAAGCTGGTATAAAATCACTTGAGGAAATATACGAGATGGATGTCGATGATCTGGCAACAGTGAAAGGTATAGGTGGTAAAACAGCTGAGAATATCCTGAAAAACATTAGAAAGGTAATTGAAAAAGGAGCATAAAAATGGTACTTAAAGCTAAAGAAATTAGAGATTTCACACCTGAAGAAAGGCGTGAAAAATTAAAAGAATTGAAAAGCGAACTAATGCATGAGAGAGGTGTTGCTGCAATGGGTGGTTCACCACCGTCTCCTGGGAAAATACGTCAACTCAGGATGACTATTGCAAAGATACTTACTATCATGCGGGAGGAAGGAGAACAATAAATGAGCGATATATGTGAAGTTTGTGGTCTGCCTAAAGAAATATGTGTCTGTGAAGACATAGCCCGTGAACAACAAAAAATAACTATATATGTTGACAAACGAAGATACGGCAAGATGATGACTATCATAGAAGGAATAGATAGTCATGATTTGGACATGAGTTCATTGATAACTCAACTAAAATCAAAATGTGCATGTGGTGGAACAATAAAAGAAGGAAAAGTAGAACTTCAAGGTGACCACAGAGATAAAGTAAAAAAAGAACTTGAAAAAATGGGCTTCACAGTTGAAGTGGTATAAAAAAATAAAACCCAACTTCATAAGAACCCTGTGCAATAAATAGAGTATAACTCTCTATAATAAAGGGATAATATGAATAGAAAAGAGCTGGCCAGAGATGAGCTGATAGGGCTATCTGTCAAAATAAAGGAATGCTCTGATCCCACATGGCTAGGTAAAAAGGGTTTAATAATAGATGAGACAAAAAATACCTTCCTCATAAAAATAGACAAACAAGAAAAAAAGATTGCAAAAAATACTGCAGTCTTTGAGTTTAAATATAATGATAATAAGATAATCATAAAGGGCTCAGAAATAATGTATAGGCCTGAAGATAGAATAAAGAAAATAAGGTGAAAAAACAAGATGGCAAAAGAAAAGTCAAAAGTAAAAAACATAGGAATAAACGTAAAACCACCAGAAGGAGAATGTAATGACAAAAACTGTCCGTTTCATGGGACTCTATCCGTTAGAGGACAGATTATAACAGGTGAAGTTTCTTCAAGTAAGATGCAGAATTCAATACTTGTTAAAAGAGAATATAGGCATTATGTTCCAAAATATGAGCGTTATGAGAGAAGAACATCGACTTATGTAGCTCATTGTCCACCATGTATGAAAATTAAAGCTGGTGACAGGGTTAGAATCGCAGAATGCCGTCCGTTAAGTAAAACAATTTCGTTTGTAACAATAGAAAAATTATAATTAAAAGGTGATGAAAAAATGAAAGGTATCGCTGGTAAAACCATGAGAGGTCTTCCAGTGGGAGCTAGACTAGATTGTATAGATAACACTGGTGCAAAAATTGTTGAAATCGTAATGACACCAAAGCTTAAGGGCACCCATAGAAGGTATCCAAAAGCAGGTATTGGCGACATGGTGATAATTACTGTTAAAAAGGGTGCTGCTGACATGAGAAGGCAACTTTTCAAAGCAGTAATAGTACGTCAAAAAAGACCTTTTAGAAGATCTGATGGAACCATGGTACAATTTGAAGATAACGCAGCTGTAATTGTTACTGAAACAGGTGAGACAAAAGGTTCTATGATAAAGGGACCTGTGGCTCTTGAAGCAGCAGAGCGGTACCCAAAAATTGCTTCAAATGCATCAATAATAGTATAAAAAGAGGAAAAATAAATGAAATCATATAAGCCTGAAAAACAAAGAAAAAAATTCTTCAATGCAGCCCAACATAAAAAAAGAAAGTGGCTTGCCTCTCACTTGGAGGAGAATCTTATTTTAAAATATGATAAGAGAAGTTTACCTGTAATAAAAGGGGATACAGTAAAAATTATGAGAGGAAGCTATAAAGGTCATGAAGACAAAATAGCAAGTGTCAATGTAAAAAGGAATACTCTAGAAATCGAAGGAATAACCATGGCAAAAGCCGATGGTAACAAAATTGCAAAACCTATTCATCCAAGTAATGTTTTGATTACAAAATTAAATCTTACAGATAAACTTAGAAGAAAAAACCTTGAAAAAGGACTTTCTGCAGAAACCAAAAAAGAAATAGAAAAAGAAGCAGAAGAACAAATGAAAGAAATCGAAGAAGAAAAAAGAAAAGAAGAAGAGGAAAAGAAAAGGCTAGAAGAACAAGAAAAAGAAGAGGAAGAAAAAACAAAAGAAGAAACTGAGCAGGAAAAACCTAAGAAGAAAGAGACAAAACCAGAAAAAAAGCCTGAAGTAAAAAAAGAATCTTCTTCTAAGAAAAAAACATCTCAAGAAAAACCAAAGAAAGATACGCAAAAAAAAGAAGTAAAGAAGAAAACCACAAAAAAACAAAGTCCAAAGAAAAAAACTACAACTCAAAAGAAAAAAACTGTAAAAAAATCAGAAAAAAAGGGGGAAAATAGATGAAAAGACATCTAAAAAGACTTAACGCACCTAGAACACTTAGGATACATAGAAAAGAAGAGACCTGGACAGTCAAACCCTCAGCTGGGCCTCATCCACTTAATAGGTCTATTCCACTGGGTATAATTTTAAGAGATTATCTAAAACTGGCTGATACAATGAAAGAAACAAAAAAGATTGTTTCTACAGGGGAAATAACAGTAGATGGAAGAGTGAAAAAAGATTACAAATATCCAGTAGGTTTTATGGATGTATTATCAATTAAAAAATTAAAGAAAGACTACAGAGTTTTATTTGATCAAAAAGGAAAACTCACCCTTGTTCCAATATCATCAAAAGATGCGAAATGGAAACTTTGTCGTATTGAAGATAAAACTATTCTAAAAGGTAAAAAAACTCAGCTTAATTTGCATGATGGTAAAAACAAGATAGTTGACAAAGACAATTATAAGACAGGGGAAGTTTTAAAAATAAATCTTGAAAATCAAAAAATTGAGGATAAATTTGAATATAAAAAAGAAACAGTTTCGATGATCATTGGTGGAAGTCACGTTGGCGAGATAGCTAACATAGAAGATTTAGAAACAATACAGTCACCGAAATCAAATATTGCAAAAATGAAGGGAAAAACCAGTTTTATGACTGTACAGGAATATGTTTTTCCAATTGGAAAAAAGAACCCAGAAATACAGCTACCTGAGGTGAAAGTTAAATGACAACAAAAAAGGTGAAAAAGAAAGTTACAAAGAAACAAAAATTCAAACCAAAAATCGCTAAAGTAACTGTTAATATCGGGGTTGGTGAAGCAGGTGAGAGACTTAGAAAAGCAGAGACGGTCATAACTAACATTACAAACCAAAAGACTATTCAAACACTTTCTAAAACAACAAACAAAGATCTAGGTATTCGTGAGGGAATGCCCCTAGGTTGTAAGGTTACACTTCGGGGAAAAAGAGCTCATGATTTTTTAAAAGAAGCTTTTATTGCTAGAGATAACAAGATAGCTGAATATTCATTTGATGATCAAGGAAATCTCTCCTTTGGAATTCCAGATCACACTTTGTTTAAATCACAGAAATATGATCCTAACATAGGAATTTTTGGTATGGATGTATGCATAACCATGCAGAGAGCAGGGTACCGTGTTAAAAATAGAAGAATTGCAAGAAGACATATTCCACATAAACACAGGGTCACACGAGAAGAAACCATAGAATTTTTCAAAGATACGTTCAAAGTGGAGGTCATAGAATGAAGATAAAAGAAAAGAAAAAAGAATATGGTAGAATCAAGGGCTGTGAGCGATGTGGAAGAAAAAGAGGTCTAATCAAAGCATATGGTCTTCATATATGTAGACAATGTTTCAGAGAAAAAGCCGAAGAAATGGGGTTTAAAAAATATTCATGAAGATAAAGGAGGCAGAAATAATATGTTAAATGATCCACTAGCAAATGCATTGTCAGCTATAAAAAATGCTGAATTAAGAGGTAAAGGCACCTGTAAAATTGAGCCTTCTTCAAAACTTATAGGTGGAGTTTTAAATCTATTAAAAGAAAAAGGTTACATAAAAGAATTTGAGTACATTCAAGATAAAAGAACAGGTATATTCCAGGTGAATCTTAATGGTAACATAAATAACTGTGGTGTCATTAAACCAAGGTATCCTATAAAAAACGAGGATCTTGATACCTGGGAATCAAGGTATCTACCTGCTCAGCATTTTGGACTACTTATACTTACTACAACAAAAGGTATATTATCTCAAGATGAAGCAAGAAAAGATGGTATCGGAGGTAAACTTTTAGCATATGTATACTGAGGTGAAAAACAAATGAAAATACCTGAGATAAAAAAAGAAATAAAAATCCCTGAGGGAGTTACTGCAAATCTTGAAAATAATGTTCTTACAATTAAAGGAGAAAAGGGCGAAATAAAAAGATCTTTTTCTCATCCTTTAGTTAGTGTTAAAATTAGTAATAAAAATATTATAGTTGAAGGAAAAAATGTTAGAAGAAAACAAAAAGCACTCATCGGAACTTTTACCGCACATATCAAAAACATGATAAAAGGAACAACCGAGGGTTTTGAATATAAGATGAAAACAGTGTTTTCACATTTTCCTATAAAAACTTCAGTTGAAAATGATGTGTTTGTTATACAAAACTTTCTTGGTGAAAGATCACCTCGTAAAGCAAAAATTCTCAAGGGTGTGAACGTTGAAGCAAAAGGTGAGAATATTACAGTATCTGGTATTGACAAAGAAAAGGTAGGTCAAACTGTTGCAAATATAGAACGTGCAACTTCTGTTAAAAAAAGAGATATCCGTGTCTATCAGGACGGAGTATACAGGTTAACTAGAGGATGATAACCATGGCAAAAAAAGATGTGATTAAGGAATTAACTAGTATAAAAGGAATCGGAAAAGCAAAAGCAGAAGCAATTGCTGATAACGGTTTTGATGATATTGAAAAAATCAAAAAAGCAAAGAAAAAAGATCTTACAAAAATAAGTGGTATAACTGATAGTCTTGCTGATAAGATTATAAACAATTATCAAAAAGAAGAACCTAAGGAAAAACCAAAAAAGACAGAGAAAAAAGAAACAAAAACAGTAAAAAAAGAAGGAAAAACAAAGAAAAAATCTGAACCTAAAAAAACTAAAAAAGAAGAAAAAGAAGACGAAGAAGAGGAAAAACCAAAGAAAAAGATCAAAAAGAAACCAAAACTTAATAGTGAAATAAAAGAAGAACTTGAGAAAAGAAAGGAGATTAAGAACCGGACACCTAAGTTTCGACGTGAGGAATGGTTTAGATATAAAAGATTATCAAAAAACTGGCGCAGACCTGATGGTATAACATCAAAGATGAGGATTAATAAAAAATATAGACCTAGCAGGGTGAGAGTTGGTTTTAGAGGACCTAAAAAAACCAGAGGTTTACATTCATCTGGATTTGAAGAAGTAATGGTATTTAACCCTAAGGATTTAGAAAAACTAGATCCTGACACTCAGGCTGCTAGAATTGGCAGTAGTGTTGGTACAAAAAAACGAATAGATATAGAAGAATCTGCTAAAAAACTTGATATTAGAATACTTAACTTGTAATAGAGGTAATTAAAAATGGCTGATTTAAGGAATCAACGAAGAATGGCATCTGAGCTGCTTAAATGCGGAGGTAACAGAGTATGGATGGACCATGACCGTATTGATGAAATAGCTAAAGCAGTAACTAAAGAGGATGTTCGTGTGTTAATCAAAGGTAAGGCTATAAAAGCCAGTCAGAAAAAAGGGATATCCAGCGGTAGGAAAAAATATTCAGAAAAACAAAAAGATAAAGGACGAAGAAAAGGTCATGGATCAAGAAAAGGTGGTAAATACGCTCGTTTGTCTAAAAAAGAAAGATGGATTAAAACAATCAGACCTATTAGATTATATTTGAGAAAACTTAGAGATGATAAAAAGATTACTCCAACAATTTATAGAAGATATTATAGGAGAGCAAAGGGCGGTGAGTTTAGAAATAAACATCATCTGGAGACTCATCTTAAATCAGATGGAATAATTAAGGAGGAAAAGAAATGACGCAGGGACCAAGATACCGGGTGAAACCAAGGCGAAGAAGAGAAGGAAGAACTGATTATAGAAAAAGGCTTAGTCTTCTACGCTCAAATAAAACCCGTATGGTTGTTAGAAAAACAAATAATCAGACTATCGTTCAATTCGTTGAATACAAAGAAAAAGGGGATAATATTATTGCTCAAGCTATATCTAAAGAATTAGAAACTAAGTTTAATTGGAAATTTTCTACATCTAATACTCCTGCTGCTTATCTTACCGGGTATTTGGCAGGAATGCGCGCTAAAGAAAAAAAGATAAAGGAATGCATTCTTGATATTGGAAGGCAGAGGCCTGTAACCGGCTCTAAGCTTTTTGCATCTTTAAAAGGAGTTTTAGATACAGGAATAAATTGTCCTCATGATGAACAAAAAATTCCAAATGAGGATAGATTAAAAGGTAAACATATTGATGAAAAAATAGGTTCACAGGTTGAAACTATTATTAAAAAGATTTCTGGTGGTAAATAATGGCACGGAATAAAAAGAGACCAACTAGAAGAAGAAAAGAACCACAGGAGATAAACTGGGATCCAAAAACAAAACTTGGTAAACTAGTTAGATCGGGTGAGATTAAAACTATGGGTGATGCAATTAAAACAGGTCTTCCTATCCGTGAGCCTGAGATAGTTGATGTTTTACTTACAGAGCTTGATGATGAAGTAATTGATGTCAACATGGTTCAACGTATGACTGATAGTGGTCGTAGGGTAAAATTTGTTATAACTGTTGCTGTCGGAAACAACAATGGATATGTTGGTTTTGGTCAAGCTAAAGGTAAAGAAGTGGGATCAAGTATCCGTAAAGCAATTGAAAACGCAAAACTAAATATTATTGAAATCCGTAGAGGATGCGGATCATGGGAGTGTGGATGTGGAAAACCTCATACTGTTCCTTTTTCTATTTATGGTAAAAGTGGTAGTGTTGAGACAACCATAAAACCAGCTCCACGTGGTATTGGCCTTGCTACGGGTGATGTGGCAAAAAAGATTCTTACTCTTGCAGGAATAGAGGATTGTTGGGCGTTTACCAGGGGGAAAACTAGAACCACTGTTAACTATGCAAAAGCTGTGTTTAATGCTCTTGTTGAAAACGCTGAGATGAGAGTGTTAACAGATGAAACAAAAAAAGTTGGAATTGTTTCTGGTAGTATCAAAATAGAGGAAAAACCAGAACAGATTGAGGAGGCTAAATAAAGATGACTTATGCAGCAGTAAGAGTTCGCGGTAAAGTAAATATTAAACCTGATATCAAAAAAACTCTTAATCTTTTGAATCTAACCCGTGCTAATCATTGTGTGTTACTTGAGGAAAAACCTAGTATAAACGGCATGCTTCAGATTGCTAAAGATTATATAACCTGGGGTGAAATTGATAAAAAAATTCTTACAGATATGATAAGTAAACGTGGTATGCTTTCTGGTGACAAAGAAATCACTGATAAATATGTTAAATCTTCTACATCTTTTGAAAACATTGATAAACTATCAGATGCAATCACTAAAAACAAGTTTAATTACAAGGAAATTCCAGATGTTAAACCGTTGTTTCGCTTAAATCCACCTAAAAAAGGTTATGAAGGAATAAAAAGATCTTTTAAGAAAAAAGGTGCTCTTGGATACCGTGGAAAAGAAATTAACACGCTTCTCAAAAGAATGATTTAAATTTATTCCAAAAGTTTTTTATATCCCAGTGTTTTAGATACAGTATTATTATTTGAGAAGAGAGGGGTATTAAATGGAAGAAACGCTATATAATATTGAAATACACAAAGAAGAAGGCGGTTACTTAGGCAAGTTATTCTCAGATGTAGATGGAGTAAAAGAATTCAAAAATGAATATTTAGACCAACTCTTAAGAGATATAACAATTGATATGCAACTTGCTCTTGACGAATTTTCCAATAGAGCAGATAACTTTTCAGATGGAATTGAAAAATAAACCTAAAAAATACTTAGTTTAACCATTTTTTTCCGAAGGGTAAGCTTTTTAAATGTTTTCGGTATTTGATGCTCTCACTATATATAATATACGGTGAATAATTTGAATTACACACGCTTTGAAAAAGCAAGAATAATAGGAGCAAGAGCGCTTCAGATATCAATGGGGGCCCCTACACTTATAAAAGTACCTAACGATGTTATTTCCCCAATTGACATAGCTATGCTTGAATTTAAAGAAGATGCTATACCAATAACTGTTAAAAGATTAGAGGATAACTAATTAAAGATTACATTTTTGTTAAGAGGATGACAGATGGCAGAAAGCAAAAAGAAAGAGAAAGCAAAGCAAAAAAAAGAAGATAAAAAAGAACAGGAAAAAAAAGATGAGATGATTGTTCCAGAAGAAACCTATATGACTTCTGGAGTACACATTGGAACTAGACAAAAAACATCGGATATCAAAGAGTTCATATATAAAGTTAGAAACGACGGTCTTTATATTATAGATGTTAAAAAAACTGATGAGAGAATCAAAACCGCTGCAAAATTTATATCTAAATATGATCCAAAAGAGATACTTGCAGTAAGTGTACGTCAATATGGTTATAAACCTATTCTTAAACTTGGTGAATTAACTGGTATAAAAGTACTTGATGGAAGATTTAGACCAGGAACTCTTACAAATCCAAACGCAAGGGGTTTTAGAGAACCAGAGATGTTAATTTTGACAGATCCTTTGGCTGATCAGCAGGCACTTCATGAAGCAAAAAATATAGGAATACCTGTAATTGGGCTTTGTGACACAAATAATGAAACACGTTATCTTGATGTGGTAATTCCAACAAATAATAAAGGTAGACGTGCTTTAGCTCTTGTCTACTGGCTTTTAACAAGAGAAATCCTTAAAGAAAAAGGAGACATAAAAAAATACGAAGATTTCAAAGCTGAAGTTGAAGAATTTGAAGCAGAAATTTAAAACAATTTTTTTATCCTATTACTTATTTAACCTAAAATAAAATACAAAAAAAGGAAAGGGTTATTTTGAAAGTTATAGTAAACGATAACATAATTCTAGTAGGTACCGCACATATTTCTGAAGAAAGTGTTAAAGAAGTAAAAGAAGTTATAAAAGAATATAATCCTGATGTAGTCGCTGTAGAACTCTGCAAACGTAGATATGAATCCATTACAAAAAAAGATGACTGGGAAGAAAAACCAGTGACAACTCTTCTAAAAGGAAATAATGCTTTTTTTATGCTCGCACAAACCTTCTTATCATCAATTCAAAGAAAACTAGGTAAAGAATACGGTGTTGAGCCTGGTTCGGAGATGATTGCAGCTTTAAATGTTGCTAAAGAAAATAATTTAGAAGTAGCTTTAGTTGATCGAGATATATCCGTTACACTTAAAAGAGCTTGGAAAAAGATGGGGATAAGAGAGAAATTCAGGCTAGTTTGGGAATTTTTAAAGGCCATTGTAGGCTTTGATGAAGAAGAACTTGAAGACTTTGATTTAGAAGAAATCATGGATCAAGATGTAATTAGTTCTATGATGGATGAATTTGGAAAAATCGCACCGAGTGTAACAGATGTTTTAATCCATGAGCGGGACGAATATATCGCAAGAAAAATTCTTAATGAAAGCAGAAAAGGAAAAGTTGTAGCTGTTGTTGGTGCGGGGCACTTAAAAGGCATTCAAAAACACCTTAATAATCCAAATGAAGATCTTGATTTAACGGAACTTGAATATGTTCCAAAGAAAAGATTCAGCATCCTAAAAATAATTGGTTATGCAATACCAGTTATTTTTGCAGTAATGCTAGTTTATATTATTCTTACAGGAGGATTAGAAAAGGGGCTATTTGCTCTTGGGATGTGGTTTCTTGTTAATGGATCACTATCTGCTATTGGAACCATTATTGCCCGAGGTCACCCTTTAACCTGGCTTACTGCATTTGTTGCTGCACCATTGACTTCATTGAATCCTGCAATTGCTGCTGGATGGGTCGCTGGATGGGTTGAAGCAAAACTTAGAACACCTAAAATAAAAGATTTCAAGGAAATTGGAAAAATAGAAAACTTAAGTGATTTCTGGAAGAATAGAGTGATAAAATTACTTTTAGTTGTAGCTCTAGCTAATGTCGGAAGCATGATTGGAACATTTGTAGCTCTACCTTATTTAGTAAGTCTAGGCCTAGGTTAAAAATTTACAAAAAAATTCATAAATAACCTATTTGTTAAGCAGGTTAGAGTATGGAGAGAAAAAGAAAAGTCTACACGTCATTTCATGATATTCCACCACGTGAATACATGTATTTTCCAAAAGGAACAGTTAACCCTAGCACGCCTGGTAAATTTAGTAGTATTGAAATAAAACATCTCATTATTTCAATGATTGTTTTAACTTTTGCTTTTACCTTTGCATTTACTGGGAATAATCTATTAACCGGTCTTTCTCAAGGTTTTAGACCATATAATATACCCCGCGGATTGTTTTTATCTTTTCTAGGAATACTTACCGCTTTCTTTTTTCATGAAATGTTTCATAAGTTTATGGCTCAAAAACATGGACTTTGGGCAGAATATAGAATGTTTCCCCAGGGTTTAATTCTAGCTTTGTTACTAGGGATTTTTACTCCTTTTATTTTTGCAGCACCTGGTGCTGTTATGTTTAGAGGAGGGGCACGATACCATGAAACAGGAAAAATTGCCATGGCAGGTCCTCTTACAAATATAATAATAGCAGGTATAACCTTGCCAGTTTATCTGTTTTTATTATTTGAAGAAACTTTACTTGGCCAAGCAGTAGGTTTTATTTGTCTTATAAACGCATTTCTAGCAACTTTTAATCTATTACCACTTGGCCCGCTTGATGGTGTTAAAATAATAAGATGGAATGCTACAGTATGGATTATAATGTTGATAGTTGCAATATCTATTTTTGTTACAATATGGCCAAGAGTCTCACTTTCATTATAAAAAAGTTTAAAAAAAATTAGTCACCAAGTTTTAACTTCTGTTTTTCTTGTTCTCTTTTAATTTTTTCAATTATTTTTTGTTTTCTAGATTGCGTTGGACTAGGTTTTTTTACCTTTACTTCTTTTATTGGTTTGGGTTTTTCAGGTTTTTTCTCTGGTTTTTCAGGTTTTTTCTTCGGTTTTTCTTTTTTAGCTTTTGGTTTTTCTTCTTTTTTGAATAAACCTGTAAATATTTTTCCTATTTTTAATTCTGATTTTTTCTTAGGTTTCTTTTTTTCTTTCTTCTTTTTTGGTTTTGCTTTTTCTTTTTTGGCTTTAGATTCTCTTTCTTTAGATTTTTTTCTTCTTATTTCTGTTAAAACAAAATCGCGATATGACTTATACCAAAGTAACGCTGATTTATACTCGTCTTCCATCATCTGAAGTTCTTTTTCATATTTGTCTTTATTTTTCTTTTTTAGTTTTTCTAAATATTTTTCTTCTTTAGATAATTTCCATGGTTTTTCTGGTTTAGCAAACAACTTTTCCATTTTTCTTTTTCTTTTTATATAGAATAAATAGACAATAACTAAAATAAAAATCAATGTAGGTATGGAACTATATAAAAAACCTTCTGAAACATAAATTCCTTCAGTTACTACTGCAACTGTATTATTAAACTTGGTATCCGGATCATATACAGAATAAACCTGAATTTTTATATCATGTAGAGTACCAGGATTATTAAAAATTCTAGGAGTAGCCAGAGAGATATTAACAGTTTTTTCTTCAAATGGTTCTAAACTCACTGAATTTGGGGCGGATAGCATAATATCTTCATTATTTTCTGTAAAAATTTTGAAATTAAAAGTATCTTTATGGCTACCTAGATTTCTGATCCTAATTGGGATTTCATCTATTGTATCTGGAGCTAGGGTATATTTTTTTGCGTTAGGAATAATTTCTAGTAAATGAGAACGGTTCTCTTTAACTACAATGTCTAGATATACATTCTGTTCACCCACACCTTGAATTTGTAAAAATTGCACCCAAGCAAGCCAGCCACCTAATAGAAAGATTATTTTAGTAACTGGTGATCCTGAGACCCATGGAGAATTATAAGCATTTTTAAGAAGATTGTTTATAATCTGATAACGTGTTATATTGACACGTATTGTAAACTGATCAGGTATTTCAGAATCATCAGGAAAATATGTCTCAATATTAAGGATTACTTTCGTCTCTTTTCCTTTCTCAGGATACAGATATTCACTCGGTAGAAATCTATATTTGATTGAACCTTTTGGTATTTCCTCGGGTAAATCAAGTTTAAATTCAAAATATTCTTCATCAGCAAAGGGCCAACCTTGAAAATTTGTTCTCCAATTGCCTTCTTTGTCTTCCATACCAATCTCTATAAAAGAATTATTAAGATATTTAATATCAATAGAATTTGGTCTTGAAACAAAAATTGGTGGTTCCTGTAACCTATAAATATACCACTCAAAAAATAATCGAATATTCTGCTTTTGCATTATATTTTCTAAAAAAAATGGAAGGCCAATTATTTTCTCCGCTAATTTATCAATAAACCTTTCATTATCTTCTCCATCATCGTTAGATAATTCATCTAAAAAATTTTCTTGATTAAGATTGTTTTCAGAAGCTGATGAAAGAGGAGAAAACAAATTAAGAAGAAAAATCATAAAAACAAAAATTGAAAGATATTTTTTATTAATCATATTTATGACCTCCTTCATTTTTTTTAAATTTTTTCTTTTTTGTTTTAAATAAAAATATAACGATTATGAACGTAAACAAGAATGTCAAAGGTTCAAAACCAGGCGTTGAAAAACCCTTGCTTTGTACAATAAAATTTAGAAAATATTCTTTACCTTTCAATGACAAATTTTTATAATGAGACGGGACAACTTTGATTGTAATATTTTCTCTATCATTGTGATAGCCAAAAGATTTTGGTCCCCTTACAGATAAAATAATATCTGATTGTTTATCTAATTCAACATTTTTTGGTAATTCAACTATCCAATCTTTAGGTTTTTCTATAATTTCAAAACTAACATTTGTTATAGCATTACCACTATTTTTAACCTTGATTTTAAACTCGGCTGTTTCGTCTGGTGTGATCTTTTTAGTTTTACTTTCAGTCTCAAATTCTAAAAATGGTAAATAACCAGGAATAAATTCTATTTCTTTTGTAAAATTTGCATCTGCAATTGTTCCTGCTCCCTTTATATCTACTTCAATTAAAACAATACCTCTTGTTAAAGCATGTCCAACTTTATTAATAACAAGAGATAATGACGCATTACGTACAGAACCTCCTTTCTCTATATAAAGATCAACTTTTTTGGGAGATATCGATGCCTCACAATAATCCGGACTACCAACAACACTTATATCTGCAAATAGTTTTGTTTTACCTGACAGATATTCAAGCAGTTCTTCAGCATAATAACCTGTTAGAGTAAGATTCATAGAAATTGGAATTTCTTTTATATTATCTATTGGTAACAAAGGATCTAGCGCAATTTTATAATCATAATCAAATGTAACTAATGGTTTAACATAAAAAGGATGGTTTTCATCTGCTTTAGCTTCAACTGAACTACTTGAAACTAAAAATAAGTTTAAAACAAGCAACATTGTTAATATTGATACGAACAATCGAATTTTCTTATTTTTGTTCATGTTTTTTCTCCATGGAGTGCAATCCGTTTTATTTATTCGATCTACGTCTTTATTGGAGGATAGAGGAACTAATCCGGCAAGTTTGAATTAACTTGAAAAGAAAGAAGTTTAAATGAGGGACTATTATTATTTTTATTTTCCTTTTTTATCTAAGTAGTATTTTTTTAAGATTACTATAGCTACTATCACTAGGATTATTACTAATATTATCAAGATTAACTCAAAACCGGTTCCAAATGCAAAACCCCTACTTTCAACAGTGATAAGAGCTTCATAGGTCTTTCCCACATAGTCGGGGTCACCAGGTTTTGCAAAATATGCAGGAGTCATTGTAATTTTTATTGTATCTCTTTCATCATGATAACCAAACGTCTTAGGAGGCTGAACAGTTATAGGAATTGTAATCATATTATTCCCTTCAGCTATATACTTAGAATCTACTATCTTTGTTGAAGGAAGGCTTATAGTCCAACCAGGTTCAATACTTTCCACACTAAAAGTTATCTCTGTTTTTGCATTGCCTAGATTTTCTATACTAAGTTTGAAATCAGCAGTTTGTTCAGGTGAAACGCGTTTATAATAAGTATCCATTATTGGGTTAATTGATGCTAGATAACCAGGATCAAATTGTATTCCTCTTTCAGTCTGTGTCTTTTTTATATAAAACGGCGAAAGAGGCACATTTGTATCGGAGGATTTAGCTATTAGATTTATAACAGCATCGCTATCAAATGCAGGTGCATATTCATCAACTTTTACTGAGATCGTTATTTTTTGTTGTGATAAATTTTTGTCAAAGCTTTTATCATCATCATATTGCAATACAACTTCGTTTTGACTAAGAGTAGCTGTAAACCAATCTACATCAGATTCTGCATTTAAATCTATATGGACCCCCTGATTGCCTATAGCAGGTCCTGACCAACCAAATGCAGTACCATAATATTTCAATTGAACTGTTACATCAATATAATACAAACCAGAAAGAGGATCAAAATCTGGTTCAAGATCCTCATTATCAGTTATAAATACAATTTGAGATTCAATACCAACACCTAATTGAGCTGAGGTTGAAGGCAAAATTGCTAAAAATACACTAGACAGTAGTATTAACAGTACGAAAGTGACTTTAATGTTTTTTAGTTTTCTGTTCATTTTTTATCACCAATTTTTTTATATTTTTAATATATATTTACTTTTCCCCATATATAAAGATTGTTGTACAATCCTTTTATTTTAATATGTGCAATCTTATACTATAATAATATATAACTTTCATTATATAAAAGATTTTGCATATTTAGTAATTATTCAATATAGAATAATTTATAAAATAAAGATAAAAAATAAATAAAGGAATATTTATTCAATTACATCAATATCTGAGTTAGTTTCCTCTTCCTCTTTTTTCTCCTTTTTTTTCTGAGTAGTAACTCTATCTGGGAAATATGACAATATAACAATATCTCCGATAGTATTAACCCATCTATAAGGGACTGCCACATCAACAGTACCTTCCACAAGAGCAGGATTTGTATTTGTGACAAGAAGGCTGTTTACTTTCTTTTCATCCATATCTAAAAATATGTTTCTAACATGACCAACATACTTCCCATTACGAGTATACACAGGTAGCTTCAAAAAAGATGTAACTTCCTCTCCTTGAATATTAGTTTTATTCTCCATCATGTATTCAAAATACAATTTCATATATTAAAACATTCTGTGTAACTATTAAATATAACATTTTAATATTTTTAAAAAAATTCAAGAAAAGTTCTTTTTTTATCAAAATAATTTTTTAAACAATAGACCTATTTACATAAACGGAAAAAATGAAAAATTATACAAATATCACAAAAGAACTAGAAAAACATAGTAAAAAAGATTTTCATTTCTCAGAAGGAAAAATACTTGGTTCGATGTGTACCCATCCACATCCAATTGCAAAAAAAGCTTTAATAAAATTTTATGATACAAACCTTGGGGATCCGAAGCTTTTTCCTGGAACAAAAAAACTTGAGGAAAAATATATTATATTTTTAAAAGAACTGTTAAAAGCACCAAAAAACTCTTCGACAATAATTGGAAGTGGGGGAACAGAAGGAAATATAACAGCTATATGGCTCGCTAAAAATATTTATAAGAAAAAAGAGGTAATTATTCCAGAGAGCGCTCATTTCTCATTTAAAAAAATAGCTTCCATTATGGATATAAAAATTAAAACTATTCCCTTAGATAGAAATTATATATTAGATATAAGTAAATTAAAAAGAAAGATAAATAATAATACTTGTGCTGTTGTAGGAATTGCTGGTTCGACAGAACTAGGAACAATTGATCCGATAAAAAAAATAAGTGAAATATGTAAGGATGAACACATCTTTTTACATGTAGATGCAGCATTTGGAGGATATGTCATACCTTTTTTAAGAGGATTAGGATACAAGGTTTCTGATTTTGATTTTAAAATAAAAAATGTAAGTAGTATTTCATTAGATGCCCATAAAATGGGATGCTCAGTAATTCCAATGGGTGCTTTAGTAGTTAGAAAAAAAGAATGGTTAAAACATATAACAGTTGAAACACCTTATATAAGTGTTAATAAACAAGCAGGGATTCTAGGTACAAGATCTGGTGGTACTGTTGCTGGTGCTTATGCATTATCTGAATATTTAGGGTTTAATGGCTATAAAAAAATAGTAAAAAACTGTATAAATAATACAAAATACTTAGAAAAAAAGATTGAAAATATGGGTTTAAAACTAGTTACTAAACCAACTATGAATGTTATTGGAATCAGTCTTAAAAAACCAGGGCTTGTTACAAAAAAACTATATGAAAAAAAATGGATTGTAAACAGAATGGATAGACTCTCAGCTATTAGAATTGTTATTATGCCACATGTAAAAAGAAAAAACATAGATGAGTTTTTACCTGTTTTAGAAAAAGTTTGTAAAACTGCTGATGAGATATAATATTAGAAAACTATTTTATAAAGAACTTTATTTGTTGGAATGGAGAATTATTATGGCAGACAAAATTCCACCACATAATCATTGTCATGTATGTATGAAGGCAATACCTGTAAATGAGATGTATTGCTCAGAAGAATGCAAACAAAAATATTTTAAAATGCAGAAAAGAAGAAAACTTATGATCTATTTTATGTATGGTCTTCTTGCGGCTGTAATTGTGGCAATAGTATTAACTGGTAGCATATAAAAAGCGAACATTTAAATGAAATCCATTGATTTTTAAATTCTAATGGACCCTCTATCTTGGATTGCTATAATTGGACTTATAATGATACTTGGTTTTGTTGGAAACTATATTTTCAATAAAACTCAAATCCCTAGTATCGTATGGCTACTTTTATCAGGACTTGTAATAGGATACCTATTTCAAATACCACAAATTAGTGTAGATTACCCTGGTCTTTTGGAAGGAGTATCGGGCCTAGTAGCAGCTATAGCTATAATAATAATCCTTTTTGACGGTGGAATAAACACAGATATCTACCAGTTATTTAGGGGAGCGCCAAGAGGTCTTTTGTTGACGCTTAGTAGTTTTTTACTAAGTTTTTTTGGTACAATGATACTAGTAGTTTTACTAAATCAAGCTGGTATCATAAATATCCAAGGAGACAGCATCGTGGTAGGTGGAATGCTTGGAGCAATTGTCGCAGGAACTAGTAGCCCTATAGTAATACCCCTAGCATACAAACTAAAAAATCTTCAAGATAAAACAAAGATGGTTGCATCTATTGAAAGTATTCTAACTGATCCAATATGTATAGTAGTTGCCTTTGCAATAGCATATATGGTTTTTGAACTAGGTGAAATTAATCTGATTTTAGGTGTTGGAAACGTTGTTAAAACATTTTCAGTTGGAATAGTATTAGGACTTGCCTTAGGAATAGTATGGCTTTTTATAATGAACAAGGTAAAAAAACAAGAGTTTTCATATATTCTCACACTAGCCTTAGTTTTTCTTGTTTATTCAATTACAGTTTTTATTGTAGGAACAAACGAAGGAGGAGAAGGAGCAGGAGCTGTTGCCTGCATGCTTTTTGGACTTGTACTTGGTAATGGTAAAAAAATCCTTAGAATGGTAAAATACAAGGGTAGAGGATTTGAGATGGATGAACACACAAAAGAATTCCATGGACTTACATCTTTTGTTATAAGAACGTTCTTTTTTGTGTACCTTGGTATGATAGTTAGTTTTCAAAATATTAATCTTATAATAATCGGAGTAATACTAGTCTTAGTACTTTTAATGCTTAGATATCTCGCTGTTTATATTTCAACATACAACGGTAACTTTGAAAAAGATGACAAACAGACAATGGTTGCAATGATGCCACGTGGTCTAGCGGCAGCAATTCTTGCAATAAAATTTGGTGATATGTTTGTAAACAGGTTTATGCCAGATTACCCTGAGTTTTTCAAACAAATCTCATTTGTAGTAATACTTGGAACAGCTATTATAACAACTGTTGGCATATCCTATATCTGTCACTGTGAAAATAAAAAAATCACAAAAAAAACTCAAGAAAATAGTTAAAAAAATTTATTTAATCAGCTAGTTCTTCTTGGAGATCTATTACCATCTCTGTTAATACGTCCTCAAATATTTGATGACGGTATTCTTTGATTGATCCATCTGACATGTGAGCTCTTGCCACAAAATCTCTGCCATCCTTTATGATTTCAATATGACATACTGTCTCCATTTGATATCCTACCTAATATAAAAACCCGTATTCGATGGCTATATTTATATTTTTTTGTACCCGAAAAGTTAATTTTAAAAAAGTATTATTACCTATCTATCTTATTTGAAACGGAGGTTAAAAATAAATATGCTAGAAACTAGAAAACCTGTAGTAGCAGGTCAGTTCTACGAAGCATCAGAAGAAAGATTAAATGAAACCATAAAAAACTGTTTTACAGATAAAAGAGGACCAGGTGAATTACCAGAAATAAAAGACAAACAAAAAAACATAAAAGGAGTAGTAGTACCACATGCAGGTTTTATTTTCTCTGGTGCAGTAGCAGCATATTCATATAAAATAATTGCTGAAAATGGTTTTGCAGACACTTTTATTATCCTTGGACCAAACCATACAGGAATGGGATCAGGTGTAGCAACAGTAACAAAAGGAGAATGGTTAACACCCCTTGGAAAAGTAAAAATAAACAAAAATCTAGCTGAAAAAATACACAAAGGAATAATAGACGAAGATCAAACAGCTCATAGAAACGAACATAGCATCGAAGTACAACTACCATTTTTACAATACCTAGCCAAAAATAAAGAATTTAGTTTTGTACCAATAAGTATGTCTATGCAAGATATAGAAACAAACATCGAAGTAGGAGAAATACTAGCATATGCAATAAAAAATACAGATGAAAAAATTGTAATAATTGCTAGTAGTGATTTTTCACATGTAGGATTTAACTATATGACAATGCCACCCAATGGATTAAGAGTAGATAAATACGCTGAAAAACAAGATAAAAAAGCTATAGATAAAATCCTAAAACTAGATTCCAAAGGTTTAGTCGAAACAATAAACAAAGAAAATATCAGTATGTGTGGATATGGACCTGTATCATCTATGATTACGGCATCAAAAAAACTAGGTGCAACAAAAGCAGAATTACTTAAATATGGGACTAGCTATGAGGTGCACCCTGGAAATAGCTGCGTTGGATACGGAGCAATAAGCGTATACTAAAAAGGTGAAAAAATGAAAAACCCAGTAAAAGACATAGAACTCAAACCAGATATGACAACAAATGAACTAGTAAAAAAGTATTATGACTCAGGTGGTTTTACAGCAAAAAAAATAGCGGAAGGAGTGAATATTTTAGAAAAGATGATAAAAGAAAAAAACTGTGTAAATTTTCTTTCTTTTCCAGCATGTATAACTTCAACAGGTACAAGAGGAATTATAAAAGAACTGTTGAAGAAAAAACTATTTGACGTGGTAATAACAACATGTGGGACACTTGACCATGACCTAGCAAGAATATGGGAAGACTACTACCACGGAAAATTTATGGTTGATGACAGAGAACTACACAAAAAAGGTATAAACAGACTAGGTAACATTTTCATTCCAAACAAATGCTACGGAGAGATACTTGAAAAAAAAATGCAGCCTATTTTAGAAAAACTATACAAAGAAAAAAACAAATGGCCCACAAAAGAAATAATCTGGGAATTTGGAAAAAACCTTGAATCTGAAGAAAAAAAAGAAGAATCGATAATATACTGGTCATACAAAAACAAGATACCAATATTTGTTCCAGGTATCACAGATGGTGCATTTGGATCACAAATATGGATGTATTACCAGGATCATAGAGATTTTACAATAGATCTACTAAAAGATGAACAAGACCTATCAGACACTGTTTTTGAAGCAGAAAAAACAGGTGCGCTAATAATTGGCGGTGGTATATCAAAACACCATACCATATGGTGGAACCAGTTTTCAAATGGTCTAGACTATGCTGTATATAATACTACAGCCTCTGAATACGACGGAAGCCTTAGCGGTGCACAGACAAGAGAAGCAATATCCTGGGGTAAAATAAAAGAAAAATCAGATAACGTTACAATCAATGGGGATGCAACAATAATACTACCTCTAATGATAAGTGCATTAATTGATAGAATATAATTTATTTAAAGAAAACAAGATTCATATCTCTTAAAGTTTTTTTAGGAAGACTCATAAGTTCTTTACCATCAAGTAAATCCTTAGTTGCCTGAACAAATGTTTTCACAGTTTCACCATAAAACCATCTACCATAATCAGCATCAGCTCGTGCGGGACTACCTATATAACCATCTTTTATTCCTAATTCTTTGAATTTTTTAAAAAGAAATTTCGGACTATCAACATCACGATAGATACTTTGAAGATCTTTATATGATTCATCCAAAAGATATGGATACTGGTATTTCATAAGACTTGTCTCACGAAACCCCCCGTGAACCTCTTTTTTTGTATCAAAACCAAGTTTAGGTTCATTTTTTTCAATTGACCCTCCATAAAAATAAGGACTCCATGGCTCATAACATTTCATATCATATTTATTCTCAAGTTTTTTCATAGCTTTATAAATCCCCCTTAGATGAGGAAGAGCCATATGATAAGTACAAATAATAAGATACTTAAAACCATGATTTGCTAGGTTAGACCCAATATCAAAAACAATATTTTTAATGGTCTTACTACTACTTGAAATACTACCTGGAAAATCAGTGTTAAAATCACAAAAACCAAGAGGTACTATAGGAAACAATACAAAAGAAAAATTTGGTTTTTCTTTATTTAAAATACGTATTGCATCTGAGGCAGCATGACGGGATGTTAAAAAATCTGTGCCAACTGGAAGATGCGGACCATGCTCTTCCATAGGGCTAATCGGTAAAAAAACAACTGTTTTTTCTTTATCCAATTCTTCAATCTTTTTCCAACTAAGCTCTTCAAATCTTATTACACTTGAAATACTACTTTTTGAGTTATTTTTTTTCATGTTGTAACCTCACATCCATCTTCTGTAATAATTACTGTATGCTCTTTTTGAGAAACCATTCCATTTTTTTGTTCTACAAGCTGAGGATAATGCTTGACATAACCAATAAATGACAATTTCCTGAGGGTATTATCACTGTTTTTAAAGTATTTTTCTACCCATCTTTGTGCAAAAGGTAGACTGCCAAATCTTTTTTTGTATCTCTGAAACATAATCTTTGATTTTTTATCTCTTATCAAACGTGATCTAAGAGATTTGTTACAAAGATAAATATTGCTGCCTTTTCCAGATACTACATGACCTACTCCATTTGTGGCAAATGGTTCTATTGCAATCACATCACCAACCTGAGGCCTAGATCTATTTGAGATATCACAAACACTTGGAACCGCAAGACCTGAATGTAAAACATATCTTTTGAGACTATGACCTGTAAGATTATCAATTGGTTTAAAACCAAATGAAGATATCTTTTTTTGTACTATTTTACCTATCTCCGATAGTTTAACACCTGGTTTCATGTTTTTAATAGCAATATTAAGTGCCTCAGAAGAAGCTTTAATTAAATTACTATATTTATCTGACCCAACTTCAACTGTTTTAGCTGTATCTGCAATATATCCATCAACATGAGTCCCAACATCTAATTTTACTAGATCACCTTTTTTAAAAACATGTTTGTCATCATGTCTTGGGCTGAAATGTGCGGCGATATTATTTCTTGCAATGTTTACTGGAAATGATAACTCTGCACCGAGTTCTTTTATTTTTGATTCTACTTTTTCACAAACATCAAGAAAAGATACCCCTGGTTTAATCAGATTTATTCCATATTCTCTTGCTTGAGAAGCAATCTCTCCAGCAGAAATATACTTTTCATATATCGCCTCATCCATTTTTTATCGCATCCATGATTTCTTTTTTTGATAAACTTCCTTCACGAATAAATTTTATTTTATCAAATGTTGTATCAACTATCGTTGATGGCTCTGAAAAAAGTTCACCTTCATCAATATATAATGCAATCTTATCTTTAAATTTCATACGGATTTTTTTAATATTTTCAGGCGTAGATTCACCGTGAATATTTGCACTTGTACAGGTGATTGGTCCAAACTTTTCAACTAATTTAAGAGCTGTTTTATTATCAGGAATTCTTATAGCGATTTTTTTACTTTTAGATGTAATAATATCTGGTACAATCTTTCTTTTTTTAACAACTAAACAGAGTGGCCCTGGTAAAAATCTATTTGCAAGAATCCTACTTTTTTTATCAATAAAACCGATATCATTAAGCTCTTCAATATTAGATACTGCAACTGACAAAGGCATATTCATAGGCCTTTTTTTTACCAGAAAAACCTTTTTTACTGCTTCAAGGTTATAAACATCTGCACCTATCCCATAAAGAGTATCTGTTGGATATGCTACAAGCTCACCTTTTTTTAAGAAAAAAATAGCTTTTTCAAGTATATCTTTTTTCATATTAACAAAAATTATTCTCTTTTTATAAAATCCCCAAGGGTTAAGGTTTTACCTCCACTACCACCCAGAGTTTTAGAAGGAGCACTATCTATCTCTTCAAAAAGAGTTATATCTAATTCTTTTTCAAGTTTCTTTGCAACTTTATCAGAGGGGCGTAAATCACCGTTTTCAATTTTTGAGATAGTAACAGTTCTTTCACCAATATTAAAACCAAGTTGTTCTCTAGTCAAATCCTTTTTTTTACGTGCTTTTTTTATGATTTCAGCATAATTTGAAACCAATTCTTTTACCATATCTTTGTATACATCTTTTTCTCGTGGTTTTCTGATTCTACCACGAATAACTGGTGACAAAGAAGGTTTAGATACAGGTTCGATTCCTTTACCATGTTTTTTCAAACAATTTAGACAGAGCATCATTTTTACTCCATCAACTTTTGCCGGCCTACACTCACTTTCTCTACCACAAAGCTCGCATTGCATATATTCATCCCCATAAAAGTTTCTTTAAATCAATCCAGCTTTTTGAAGAGTCATCAAATCCTCAGTACTAAGTTTTTCGCCCTTCTTGAATCTTTCAAATATTTCAGTTGCTTTATCATGAGCAATTGTTTTTTCTTCTTCTTTTTTGGTTTTACGTCTCTTTGCTTTAGTAGATGATATTTCTCGTTCCAGATCATGTATCCTATCAACCTTTTCGATAAATTCCTTGTGAACTTTGTCAGCCTCAATCTTTGTCATAACTATTTTTTCTTGAGTCGCATTTACTTTTTTAATCATGTTTTCTAATTGTTTTACTAGTTCTATCATTTTATGATGTTCTTCTTGTGCTCGATCTGCAAGTTTTTCTACTGTATCATGTTGTTTTTCTGCTTTCTGTTTTAAAATCTTTTCTTCTTCTACAGCTTTTTTAAGTTTAGGATCCTTATTTAGTTTTTCTTCATGTTCTTTTATCTTAGAATGAAGATCAGATATAACTTCAATTAATTTTTTTTCTTTTTGCGGTGACATCGGCTTTGTCATCTGCTCGTTTTCAAGAGTCCTAAGTTGTTTTTTTAATGCTTTAATGTTTGTCCCAGATGAAGAAGCTCTGTCTCTTTCAAGTTTTTCTATCTGTTTCTTAATGTCGCTATGAGTTTTATTCAGTTTATTTCTTTGTTCTTTTGAATGTTGTACCCTTTTATTTAGTTCATCTCTATTCTTTTTATGATTAGATATATTATTTCTAAGATCTCTAATATTTTTATTTAATTCGTCTCTATCATCAGATAAACTCTTTGATTTTTCATGAAGTTTATTTCTTTTTTCTTTTAACTCATTTGCTTTTTCTTGAAGTTTGTCTTTCTCTGCAATTAAGTCATCTATTGCCTCAGCCATTTTTATCCCAAATAATTATTAATCTGTGTCAAGTAGGAAATAATTAATGTTATATTAAGTATTTGGAAAGATAAATTAATTATCGATATAATAAAAAATAAAACTTTTATAAAAAATGAGTTTTTTCATAAGAAATTGGAAAATAAATATTACTCTATTCCTTGTTTAATTCTTTGTCTAAAAAGAATGATTCCATCAACAACAACCGCAATAATTCCAGTTATAAAAACCATATCAAAAACATTTGCACCACCAATAACTGCATTAATCTGTGTATTTATCGGATGACTAAGTAGTTCATATAAATGAAATACATCAGCCCCAATTAAAACTCCGATTGTACCAGATATATATGCAAAAGGAGCTGCTTTTTTAAAATCTTTATAAAGAAAAATAACCGAAATAACACTTGCTGCAATAGCAGGTATAAACGCAAAAGGTACCTTTGCAACAATTCCTTTTGATGGATCCGGCATGGTAATAAGATAAGTAATTATTGATACCAAAGAAATACCTACCAGCAGTTTCTTCCAGTCGATTTTTTTCTTGAAAAAAAGATAAATACTAAGGATGATAGGTATTATCGCGCCACCCATATTTATTCCAACAATCCAGTTGTTATAAGAAAAAAGATAAATATTTGAAATATTCACTCCAAATACATATATGTTGAACCTAAACAAAAAAGATACAAAAACAATTACTATCGCTTCAACAGAAGAAAAACCCATATATCTAAATGCCTTAGTTAAAATAAGATATGTAATATACAAAATGAGAATAGGAATACTGATATATATTATCCACAGACCAATCTCTGCTAAGCTCAGACCTACAAATAAAGACATAAGTAAATGTTCCTGATATGGATATCATTTATAAACTTTAGTGATATACCGTTTTAAAAAATAAGGCTAAAAAATAAGGGAAAAAAATGAGTGATTTTCTCAAAAAAGAATGCGATCTAAAATACTTTCATGATAACAACTATTTTAGAAAAAAATGTAAAAAATGTGGATCATACTATTGGACTTTAAATAAGGAATCTGATTTATGCGGTGATCAACCCTGTGTAGAATTTAGTTTTATAAAAAATCCTTTTGGTAAAAAACCTTTAACTTTACATGAGGTCAGAGAAAGTTTCTTGTCTTTTTTTAAAAAAAATAATCATACCCGGTTGAAATATCCTGATACAGGTGAAAGATGTCCTGTTGTAGCAAGATGGCGTACAGATATTTATCTAACAATTGCTTCTATCGCAGATTTTCAACCCCATGTTACATCAGGCGAAGTCCCACCACCAGCAAATCCACTTGTAATATCTCAACCATGCATAAGATTGAATGATTTAGAAGAAGTAGGTGTAAGTGGAAGACATTTAACCACATTTGAAATGATGGGGCATCATGCATTTAATAAAAATACTGATGAAATATATTTTAAAGAAGAAACCGTAAGATTTTGTAACGAATATTTTACAAAAAAAATTGGCATTCCAAAAGAGAAAATAAACTACAAAGAACAGTTATGGTTTGGAGGAGGAAACGCTGGACCCTGTCTAGAGGTAGTAGCTGGTGGACTTGAAATTGCAACTCTTGTTTTCATGAATATGAGAGAAGACTCAAATGGTGACTTTGAAATTGAAGGGAAAAAATATACTAAAAATCCATTAAACATTGTTGATACTGGATATGGCCTAGAGAGAATATCATGGATAACCCAAGGAAAAGAAACAGTATATGACTGTGTTTTTCCAGAGCTGATAAAATTTTTAAAAGAACATTCAGAGAATCCAGATCAGATAACTAACATCTACTCACTAGCAGATCATTGCAAATGTCTATGTTTTATGCTTGGTGATGGTATTGTACCATCTAATGTAAAAGCAGGATATTTAGCTAGGCTTATTATCAGACGGTCGCTAAGATTCATTGATAAAATAAAGCTAGATAAAGAATTAAGCGATATAGTTGAAATGCAGCTTGATTTATTAGAAAAAGATTTTCCTTCTTTGAAGAAAAATAAAAAGCAGATAAGAAAAATCTTAGATATTGAAACAAAAAAATATTATGATACCTTATCAAAAGGAGAAGGCCTAGTTAAAAGAATTATAAAAGAAAAAGGCAAGCTATCCAAGAAAGATCTGATAATGCTTTATGACACACATGGGATGCCACCTAGTATAGTAGAAAAAATATCAGAAAAAAAAGGAACCAAAATAGATATACCAAAAAACTTTGAATCAATAATAGCAGAACTTCATACTCACGAAGAAAAAAAGGAAAAAGAAAAACAAGAAAAAGAGGTTTCTTTACCAAAAACAGATAAATTATACTATAAAGATCATTACAAAAAAACATTTGAAGCAAAAATCATATGGAAAAATCAAATTAAGAATGGTACAGAAATCATATTAGATAAAACAGTTTTTTATCCTGAGGGAGGCGGACAACCAGCTGATACAGGTTATATTCTAAAAAATGGTAAAAAAATTAAAGTAAAAAATGTCAGAAAGGAAAACGATTCTATAATACATACTGTAGAGGGGTATCTTGAAAAAGGAGACAAAGTAAAAGGAGAAATCGACTGGAATCGTAGATACACTATTATGAAACATCACACTGGCACACATGTTGTAAATGGTGCTCTAAGATCAACACTTGGAAACCATATATGGCAGGCTGGATCTCAACTTAACCTAGAGGACGCTCGTTTTGATTATTCACATTATAAACCATTGTCAGATAAAGAAATAAAACAAATCGAAGAACAGGCAAACAAATATATAAAACAAAAAATCGACGTTGAAAAAAAGGTTATGACTAGGAACTGTGCAGAGAAAAAATATGGATTCAGACTCTACCAGGGCGGTGTACCACCTGGAAACAGCATTAGAGTGTTAAACATACCAAAAATAGATGTGGAGGCATGCGGGGGAACCCATTTAGACAACATCGGTGAAATAGAAAAAATTAGGATAATAAAATCTGAGAGAATCCAAGACGGTGTAAATAGAATTATTTTTGCCGCAGGTAAAATGGCAGATAGATATCTTGAAAAAGAAGAAAAAATATATGAAGATATCATAGAATTATTAAAACCATCTTTTGAAATTAAAACGCATAAAAATAAATCCAATGAATTAAAACAAGTTTCAAAAATATTCTCTGTATCATTAGAACAATTAGATAAAACAATCAAGCGTTTTTTAAAAGAAACAAAGATAAAAGAGAAAAAAAGAGTAGAAAATCTTAAAACTGCGGTTGAAACACTTTTTGAAGAATGGAAAAAAACACAGAAACAGAAGAAAAAAGTTTCATCTGATGAAGTAGATGAACTATTAAACTCAGCAGAAAAAACATCAGATGGAATCAAAATTGTAACAGGTCGCACAAGAGCAGAAGCTGCAACAGTTGCAGGTAATTTAGTAAAAAAAGGAAAAGTAGTAGCTCATATTTATGATGGGAAAAAACTTGTTTCAATGGCCTCAAAAGATATTGATATTGATCTAAGGGAAATAGCCCCAGAGATTGGTAAAATAATGGGCGGTTCAGGTGGAGGAAGATCACATATGACCCAATGTGGCGGGCCAAACAAAGACAAAGTTGAAAAAGCACTTAAAAAAGCAATAGAATTAACCAAAGAAAAAATACAATAAAATAAACTAATATTTTTTTATTGAAGCGGCCATATTAGATGAACAGCTGTAACAACAATTATTGTTCCAATACACAAACCTGCTACAAACCATGGTGGGATCCTAAGTGATGTTTTTTCTTCTGCATCAAAATATCTGATAAGACCTGCTGCGGAATGAAAACCGCCACCTTTATCTTTTTTTGCCATGATTTAATGCCTCTGAAATTCTTTATTTAATAATACATATTCTTGTTATATTTATGTTTTACTATTCATTACAAACATTTTTTGAGCAAACATCTAAATACAATATTTATATACATGATTTTAAGGGTGTAATTAAATGAAGGAAGTAGAAGCACTCATAAATAAAGCATTAAAATTAAAAAAAGGTGGACTAACAGAACACGAGATAGCGGACGAACTAAATGTCAGCAGAGAAACCGCTGCATGGCTTCTTAGCAAAGGAAAAGAAAAGAAACCAGAAGGCGATATTAAGATCGGTTGGCGTTCTGTTGGCGTATATCCAAATAGAATCAGTTTTATTTCAGATGCCTTATGTGACATTGTTTTAGAAGAATGCGAAGAAGTTGATACAGTAGTAGGTATTGCAATAAATGGTATACCATTTGCAACCTATGTAGCTGATAAACTCGGTCTTGAGATGGCTGTTTTTAGACCTCATCATCTAAAAGGCGGTGCATTTTCTTCAAACTATGCAAGTGTAAAAAACAAAAACATAATACTTGTAGATGATGTCGTTGGAACAGGTAACACTTTTAAAAGCGCAATAAAAACTTCAAAAGAAGAAAAAGGTAAACCTGCTCTATGTCTATCTATTGTAAACAAAACAGGTATGGAAAAAATAAACGGTGTAAAATTAAGAGCTCTCATCCGATCAAGACTTCTATAAAAAAAACCTAAAAATCTTTTGAGGAAAAAAAAATGCATTGGGCAGATGTTTTAGCTGAAGATTTATTAAAAGAGAAAAGAAAACATATTTTAGCCACAGGCATAACACCATCTGGCCCAATACATATCGGAAACATGAGAGAGGTACTAACAACCGAAGCAGTCTATAGATCAATCATAAAAAAAGATGGAGATGCAGAGCTAATATATATAGCAGATGATTTTGATAATCTTAGAAAAGTATATCCATTTTTACCAAAAACATATGAAAAATATGTTGGTATGCCCATCTCTGAAATACCCTGTCCATGTAAAAAACATAAAAGCTACGCTGATCATTATCTATCTTCTTTTTTAGAATCATTAAGTGAACTAGGTATAAAACCTACAGTTTACCGTGCAAATGAAATGTACAAAAAAGGAATGTACAAAGAAGCAATACAAACAGCTTTAGATAACACAGATAAAATAAGAAAAATCATAGAAGATGTATCAAAAAGAAAACTTCCAAAAAACTGGATTCCGTTTAACATAATATGTGAAAAATGTAAAAAAATTACAAATGCAAAACCAGTACTATACAGCTATCCATATGTTGAATATGTATGCGAATGTGGTTACGAAGGAAAAGTAGATATCAGACAAGGAGGAGTTGGAAAATTACCCTGGAGGGTAGATTGGCCTGCAAGATGGAAAATATTAAAAGTTACATATGAACCATTTGGAAAAGATCATGGGACAGTCGGAGGAACACATGACACAGGTGTAGCTATATCAAAAGAAATCTATGATTACAAACCACCAAAATACACTATGTATGAATTCATACTACTAAAAGGAAAAGGAGCGATGCATAGTTCAAAAGGAACAGCGCTATCAGCAGAAGAAATGCTGAAGATGACACCACCAGAAGTATTAAGATTTTTATTAATGAACAATCAACCCAGCAAACATATAACATTTGATTCAGGAATAGGCCTTTTAAATCTAGTAGACGAATATGATAAAATAGAGAGAGTATACTTTAAAAAAGAAGAAAAAGAAAAAGGAATGAAAGATTTAAAAACAACCTACGAACTTTCTCAACCATACGAAATACCAAAAAATATGCCACATCAACTATCATACAGACATCTAGTAACATTAGTACAAATAGGAGATAACTGGAAAGAAATTAAAAAAATACTTAGAAGAACCAATCAGATACCAAAAGAATTAAGTAAAAAAGACGAAGAACGGTTAAAACAAAGAGCAGAACATGCAAAATACTGGCTTAAAAACTTTGCACCAGAAATGGTCAAATTCAAAGTAAAAAAAAGAAAAATAAATATAAAATTAGAAAGCGAGCAAACTAAATTTTTAAAAAACCTTTATGAAAAACTATTGCAAATAAAATGGGAAGCAGAAGATATACACAATGCTATATATGAAGCAACTCAAGAAGAAAATATATCTCCAAAAAAAGCATTTACCACAATATATCAAATAATATTGGAAAAAAACAGAGGACCACGTGCAGGATACTTTTTATCAAATTTAGAAGAAAAATTTGTAATAGAAAGAATAAAAGAAGCAATTAAATAAAAAATCTAATTCAAATATAAATACCGAGTCATGAAATTTTATCTAGAAACCTATGGATGTACAGCAAACAAAGCAGATGAAAGTCTTATTAGAGGGACCATTAAATCAAAAAAACATGAAATTGTTAAAGAAATAGATAAAGCTGATATTATAGTCGTCCTCACCTGTACAGTAATAGACACAACAGAACAAAGAATGCTTTCAAGGTTGAAAAAACTAAAAAAAACAGGTAAAAAAATTGTAGTAGCAGGATGTATGGCTTCCATTCAAAAGGATATTGTAAAAAAAATACTACCTAAGGCAGTTTTTCTACCACCTCAATATCCACATCATATAATTGATGTAATTGAAAAAAAAGATTTTTCTTTTAAACATAAAAATAAAACTGACATTCCAAAGATTTTTGAAAATAAAACCGCACCTATCAGCATTTCAGAAGGTTGCATGTTTAGATGCTCATATTGTATAACCTGTTTTGCAAGAGGAAAATTAAAAAGCTTTCCAATAAAAGAGATCGGGGAAAATATCGAATCATCAGTAAAAAAAGGATGCATTGAAATACAATTAACCTCACAAGACACCAGTTCATATGGTGTAGATAAAAACAAAAACTTGGGAGATCTTTTAGAAAACATAAAAACAATCAAAGGAAAATATAAAATTCGAGTAGGAATGATGAATCCTTACACATGTCTTTTGAATTTAGATCCAATAATCCAAGGTTTTAATAACAAAAAAATCTACAAGTTCTTGCATTTGCCTGTCCAATCTGGTGATAACAAAATTTTAGAAAAAATGAACAGAAAATATACTGTAGATAACTTCTTAGAAATAGTTGAAACTTTTAGGGAAAAATATCCAGAAATAGCAATTTCAACAGATGTAATAGTTGCATTTCCAACTGAGACAGATAAACAATTCAAAAAAACAGTTGAATTAATAAAAAAAGTAAAACCTGATATAACAAACATTACACGTTATTCTGCACGACCAAACACAAAGGCAAAGAAAATGAAAGAAAGAATAAAAACAGAAGTTGCAAAAAAACGATCAAAAGCCCTTACAGAAATATGTAAAAAAATCTCTACTGAAAAAAACAAAGAAAGTATTGGAAAAAAATATGATGTGCTAATAATAGAAAAAAGAAAAAATAATATTTATTTTGGAAGAACAAACAACTACAAACCAGTTTTAATAAAAAAAGAATTAGAAATCGGAAGTATCCATAAAGTAGAAATTAATGACGCAGACTTTACTCATCTTGTCGGAAGTATTATATAGATTAAAAATGTTTATTCGTCTGTGGAAGGGATGATAAAAGTCGCTATCAACGGGTTTGGAAGAATAGGAAGAAACACACTTCGTGCAGCATATGGACACTCTCAATATGGAAAAAAATTTGAAATAGTTGCTATAAATGATTTGGGCAACACCGAAATCCTTGCGCATCTTTTAAAATACGATTCAATCTATGGAAAATTCAATGGTACCGTTCAAGCAAAGGAAAATGGTATCGATGTAAACGGAAAATTCATAGAATTCTTTTCACAAGTTAATCCTTCTAACCTCCCCTGGAAAAAACTCGATATCGATGTA